>BNJV01000167.1_pt1 | contig 123214 bp, 143 predicted proteins | sample 8540591 | NCBI WGS metagenome assembly BNJV01 (sample SAMD00202457, study PRJDB9452) | human saliva metagenome | host: Homo sapiens
AATTTTCGATAGGAAATCTATACAAAAACAAGATAGACAAGCGCGTAACTTCTCAAAGTAACTTCCATCTCTCTCCCAAAACTGGAAGTTACTCTCAGACGACGAATTATGCTAGAATTAAGTCTGAGACTTTTCGTGAGGAGGCACCTCATGACGAAAAAACAAAAACATCTCACTCTAGAAGATCGTATTGACATCCAAACTGGAATCAGCCAACAGGAGACTTTCCGTTCCATCGCTGAGAAGATGGGAAAAGACCCGTCAACGATTTCAAAGGAAATCAAGCGCAATCGTATCATGCATCCAACATCCGTCAAATCTGATTGCACGGATTGCCCACTTCTCAAAAAAGTTCCTTATGTCTGTAACAACTGTCCAAAAAAGAGGACGGATTGTGGGTTTAACCGCTATCTTTACTACGCGAAAAAGGCGCAGGAACAGTACAAGACTATGTTGAGGGAGTCCAGAGAGGGCATTCCCCTAAACAAGGAAAGTTTTTATCAGATGGACAAGGTCTTAACCCTAGGCATCCAGAAGAAACAAAGCATCTACCATATCATTCAGACACATAACCTACCTGTGTCGAAAGCTACGGTGTATCGGCATGCCAAACTGGGATATCTGACAGCCAAGCCCATTGATTTCCCTCGGATGGTCAAGTTCAAGGAACGCAGAAAATCCAGAAAAGTAGCTATTCCCAAAGAGTTGAAAAATTGGGCGGACCTACCAAGATTTCCAAGAGTTACGAGAAACAGATGATTTCTTCAAATGGTTGGAAATGGACACGGTCATCGGCAGACCTGGTGGAAAACTACTGCTAACCTTCAACGTTTCCTTCTGCAACTTCCTCTTCGCCTTGCTTTTGGACAACAAGACTGCTCTGGAAGTCGCCACTAAATTCGCTGCTTTGAAAGAAAGAGTCATGGACGGAGGGGTTGCGTTTCATCAGCTGTTCCCTGTCATTCTCACGGACAACGGATCTGAGTTCTCCCTATGTGGAGGAGCTTGAGCGAGACATTGATGGTAAGTCTCACCTCTACTTCTGCGACCCCTAGCCGTCCTGACCAGAAGGGAGGATTGAGAAGAACCATACGGTTTTGCGAGCCATTCTTCCCAAGGGCACTTCCTTTGACCAGCTGACTCAGAAAGACGTCAATCTAGTTATTTCCCATGTCAATTCCTTGAAACGAGAAGAGTTTCAAGGAAAATCTGCTTACGACGTCTTCACCTTCACCTTTGGCGAGGACATCGCTGCTCTTCTGGGTTGTCAATTTGTCAAACCAGAAGACACACACTTATCACCTGATTTATTGAAATAAAGGGAATTTTTTTCCCTCTAACTACACATCTTATCACCATCGAAAAGTCTCACACTAAACGCTAGCAACTAGAATTTACTCTAAGACGACTCTGTTTTTAGGGCTATTTGTCATGCACTTTTTTCTGAGTCTTTTTCGCTTTTTGAACCCTTATATAGCAAGAAAAAGAAAACCAGTGGAAGTTAGTCTCAGACGAATTCCCACTGATTTCACGCGTTTTTCTCATACTAAAAGCTAGGTTGGGGGAAACTGGAAGTTAGTTTTAGAAGTTACCAGATAGACAAGCGTCCATCTTGTTGATCTTATTCATAACGAAGGGCTTCGATTGGATCAAGTTTCGATGCCTTGTTGGCTGGCAAGACTCCAAACTATACCCACGCTAGCCGAAACTGCAAGACTAAATAGGGCAACTGGAATTGATACTCCAACTTCTATACCCGCAATCAAACCTTGCAATAACAAACCTGCTAAGGCAGTTAAACCACTTGCAATTGTCAAGCCAATCAAGCCACCTAACAAGGTCAAAATCATAGATTCAATCAAAAACTGGATTAAAATATTGGCACGTGTTGCACCCAAAGCCTTACGGAGACCAATCTCACGGGTACGCTCTGTAACAGAAACCAGCATAATGTTCATAACACCAGTTCCTCCAACAAAGAGAGAAATTCCTGCAATGGCACTAATAATCGTCGTCATAAAACTAAACGATTGTTGAACTTCTGCAAATGCAGCTGACTCATCTGCCACTTGATATTCTCCCTGTTGCAAGCCAGCAAGCTCTGTCATTTTTCGTGCTAATTCTGGACCCAGAGTTTGAGTCAAGCTTGTGTCATTCACTCGAAAGACAATATTAGCTATTTCATCTACATTAAAATTCGCAGCAAGGGAGATATTTGTGGTAATAGGCAAGCCGCCAAGACCATATATTTTTGAATTTTTAGATTCTGGGCTAGTATAAACACCAATGACTCGATAACTAAAACCATTAACTTCTACAACCTTGTTAATAGCCTCTTGAGGAGATCCAAATAGACTAATGGATAATTCTTCATCAAGCAAAATGACACTTGCAAATTCTTTGAAATCTTGTTCTCTAAGGCTACGACCTGCAAGAATTTCATTGTTAACAGCCTCCATATAAGTTCTGTTTCCACCTGTCAAATTGGCATTTTCAACCTTTTTATCTTTATAAGTCAAGATGGCGTTCGTTGAGTTGGTTACATAGTAATTATCTACTCCCTTGAGTTTGGCTGCCTCCTTGACCCAAGATTCTTGCGGTTTTGGTGGTTCAACATGAACTTCCTCTTCTTTTCCAGAAACCGTAAAAGCTGATTGTTTCTGAGTAAAAGATCCATCTTTACTTTTTTTAGAAGAGAAAAAGACACTGATATTTTTTTGAGATCTGGTCATATTTATTGAGCTGTCGAGACATAGAATCACCCAGAGCCATAATCACAACAACCGATGAAACACCGATAATAATCCCAATCATGGTAAGCAAAGAACGCATCTTGTGAGCCATAATAGATGAAAAGGCAAATTTCAGATTCTGCATCTTAGTTTTCCTCCTTTTCTAACTGAGCACTATCAGATGAAATAACCCCATCTCGAATGACAATCTGGCGTTTGGCATAAGCAGCGATTTCAGGCTCATGCGTTACCATGATAATGGTTTTTCCTTCTTTATTTAGTTCAACTAATAATTGCATGATTTGGTTACCTGTTTTGGTATCCAAGGCTCCTGTCGGTTCGTCCGCTAGGATGATAGAAGGATTGTTTACCAAGGCACGCGCAATAGCTACACGTTGCTTTTGACCACCAGATAATTCTGAAGGCAAATGGTGACTACGTTCGGTCAATTCAACCTTATCTAAATATTCCTCGGCTAACTTGCGACGTTTTGAAGCCGAAACTCCCGCGTAAATCAAGGGCAATTCTACATTTTGCAGAGCATTAAGTTTGGATAGAAGAAAGAACTGCTGAAAAACAAATCCGATTTGTTGGTTGCGGACCTTGGCTAGTTGTTTTTCACCCAATCCAGCCACTTCTTGACCTTCAAGATAATACTCTCCACTACTTGGTGTATCCAACATGCCAATCGTATTCATCAGAGTAGACTTACCAGAACCAGATGGTCCCATGATGGCAACAAATTCACCCTCATTCACTTCTAGGTTGATATTTTTGAGAACCTGCAGTTCTTGGTCACCGTTACGGTAGCTTCTGCAGATATTTTTTAGACTAATTAGTTGCTTCATCAGCCTTCACCTCTTTTCCTTCCTCTAGAGAAGACGTTGGGTTACTGATGACCTTGACTCCATTTGTCAGACCTGAAGTGATTTCTTGGTTGTCTGCATCAGCATTGCCCAAACCAACTTCCACTTTCTTGGCCTTTTTCTGCTCGTCAAGTACCCAGACATAGTTCTTATCATTTTCAGTCACAACACTTGTTAAAGGAACCAGAATAGCTTTACTCTTATTCTTAACCTCAACACTTACTGAGAATCCTTGTTTCAAGTCACCGATTTCACTTGTAACATCGATGGTATATGGATATTTAGAACCAGAATTACCACCTGCTGCGGCAGTAGCTGCACTTGCTGCTTCACCATTGTTTTTAGGATAGTCAGAAATGTAGCTAATCTTACCAGTCCAGCTCTTATCTTGGTAAACTTTAGAAGTAAAGGTTACTTCTTGTCCTACAGAGAGGTTGGCAAGGTTATATTCAGATAGTTCCCCCTTAACTTGCAAGTTTTCATTGCTAACGACATGAACTACCACCTGGCTAGCTCCAGTTGGAGATTTAGAAACATTACGGTTGACTTCGACCACAGTTCCCTCTAAGGTACTGAGAACCGTCATTGCATCCAACTGACTTTGAGCCTTGCTTAATTGCGCTGCTGCATCTGCACGAGCATCACGAGCATCACCTAATTGTGCATCAATAGATGACACTGAATTTCCTGAGACTGGAGCTGGAGTTTGGGCTGCAGCTCCTTCGCCTCCTGCTGGTACTGGTAACTGGGGAGCTGAAGCAGCTTCATTTCGTGCTTGATTGAGTTCATTGATATGACGATCTGCCTTAGCTACTGCTCGACTCGCTGAATCATAGGCCGCCTGGGCTTCTGAACTACTGTACTTAACTAAAGCCTGTCCCTCACTGACCTTATCACCCACAGAAACAAGGATTTCATCTAAATCTCCCTTACTAGCATCAAAATAAACATACTGTTCATTTTTTGCCGTTACTGTCCCTGATAATAAAACAGAGGATGCCACGCTTCCTTCCTTGGCAACAACAAGATGAGTAGCCTCATCTTTTACAGTAGTCTGAGAAGGTTGTCTAAAGAGCAAAATGCCCCCAGCACCTAATACAACTACACTGGCAGCACCGATTGCTGCATACAATTGCCACTTTTTAGCTTTACCGTTCTTTTTCATAATGAAACTCCTTTTTGATTTAAAGTTCTTAACAATATTATACAAAAATTATCAATTTGAAACAATAACATTTCAGAACGAAATAATGACATTTCAGGATTTAATTATTGTTCGGAATTTATTTTTACAATCATTGTACTAGTTATATAATGCACTTTATTTTTTTCTTTTTGCAAGCCTTTTTCTTTTAATTTTTTTGAACGTAGCAGATTTTTTTGCAATCACATCAAAAAAAGATAGAATATGACTATCAAAAAAATGACACTCTACTATTTAAAAGAGTACAAAGGAGTTTTCAATGAGAGAATATGATATCATTGCTATTGGTGGAGGTAGCGGAGGAATTGCTACCATGAACCGTGCTGGTGAACACGGAGCCAAAGCGGCCGTTATTGAGGAAAAGAAATTAGGTGGAACCTGTGTCAACGTCGGCTGTGTTCCTAAAAAAATCATGTGGTACGGGGCACAAATCGCTGAAACTTTCCATCAATTTGGAGAAGACTACGGTTTTAAAACTACTGATCTAAACTTTGACTTTGCAACCCTACGTCGTAATCGTGAAGCCTACATCGATCGCGCTCGTTCTTCTTATGATGGCAGTTTTAAAAGCAACGGAGTAGACTTGATTGAAGGTCATGCTGAATTTGTAGATTCTCATACTGTTAGCGTAAATGGTGAACTGATTCGTGCTAAACATATTGTGATTGCTACTGGTGCCCATCCAAGTATTCCAGACGTTCCTGGTGCTGAACTAGGTGGCTCTTCTGATGATGTATTTGCCTGGGAAGAATTGCCAGAATCAGTTGCTATTCTAGGCGCGGGTTATATTGCCGTTGAATTGGCTGGCGTACTCCACACTTTTGGTGTCAAGACAGACCTCTTTGTTCGTCGTGATCGTCCTTTACGTGGTTTTGATTCTTACATCGTTGAAGGTCTGGTCAAGGAAATGGAAAGAACAAACTTACCACTTCACACTCATAAAGTCCCTGTTAAGTTAGAAAAACTGCTGAAGGCATTACCATTCATTTCGAGGATGGTACTAGTCACACAGCTAGCCAAGTTATCTGGGCTACAGGTCGCCGTCCAAACGTTAAGGGCTTGCAACTTGAAAAAGCTGGAGTGACTCTGAACGAACGTGGCTTTATCCAAGTGGATGAATACCAAAATACTGTTGTTGAGGGAATCTATGCTCTAGGTGATGTAACAGGTGAAAAGGAACTGACTCCAGTTGCAATCAAGGCTGGGCGTACTTTGTCTGAACGTCTCTTTAACGGAAAAACTACTGCAAAAATGGATTACTCAACTATTCCAACTGTCGTCTTTTCACACCCTGCTATCGGAACTGTTGGTTTGACAGAAGAACAAGCTATTAAAGAATACGGTCAAGACCAAATCAAGGTTTACAAATCAAGCTTTACGTCTATGTACTCTGCTTGCACTTGCAACCGTCAAGAAACACGTTTCAAATTGATCACAGCTGGTTCAGAAGAAAAAGTTGTCGGACTTCATGGAATTGGCTACGGTGTTGATGAAATGATTCAAGGATTTGCTGTTGCTATCAAAATGGGAGCAACCAAGGCAGACTTTGATGCAACTGTGGCGATTCACCCAACTGCATCCGAAGAATTTGTAACCATGCGTTAATCGAAACAAAAGAAGCTGATACAAATGTGTCTGCTTCTTTTTTGATGATTTACGAATCGATGAAAACAACTTACCCAGTCAGCAAATCAGCCGTTACAGTTTTTGTTACCTTGTTTTAAAAAATTAGTTGACAATGATTCCTCTATGAGTATAATAGTTACTATACATCAGAAAAGAGGTTAACTATTTTGAAAAAAGCTCACGTTTATGCCATCCCTGCTATTGGGGCTGCTCTCATTGCTGTTTTGGCACAAATCAGTCTTCCTATTGGACCTGTTCCCTTCACTCTGCAAAACTTTGCAATCGGCTTAATTGCTACTGTCTTTAGACCGAGAGAGGCTGTACTTTCTGTTGGACTCTATCTTCTTCTAGGTGCTATCGGTCTTCCTGTCTTTGCAGGAGGTGGTGCTGGTTTTCAGGCTTTAGTTGGCCCTACTGCAGGTTATCTTTGGTTTTATCTTGTTTACTCTGGACTTACTTCCTCTCTAACCAACAGCAAGAGTGGTGTTGTCAAGATTTTTCTTGCAAACCTCTTAGGTGATGCCCTTGTCTTTGTCGGCGGGATTCTCAGCTTGCATTTCCTAGCTGGAATGGCATTTGAAAAAGCTCTTGTTGTGGGGGTCATTCCCTTTATCATTCCAGATCTTGGTAAACTTCTAGCTATTAGTTTTATTAGCCGTCCATTACTTCAACGCCTTAAAAATCAAGCTTACTTTGCTAACTAAAAAAAGGATATCGAGTTGTCATGACTCAATATCCTTTTCTTTCATTTTGAAAACTTAATTGCCTTTAAAAGCATCCACCATTGTTTGAAATTCTTCATTGGAGAGAGTAATCCCTTTGCCCATTTTAGTATGATCTGGACTCCAAGCACGAATATCAAACTTTGCAGGAGCACCATTAAAGCTCACACGGTTGATTTCCTTGGTCCAACCTTTTTTTCGTTTTTCAGAAAGAGTCAACAAGTGCTCTTCGATTTCAAATGTAAATTCTGCCATTTTCTTCTCCTTTTTAGCTTTCATTTAGTTTATTCGTAAAATCTTGTAGATTTTTAGGAAAAATTTTTATATAATATTGATATAAAAGAAGGGAGGCCACTATGAGACATAAATTCCAGCAAGTTCTAGATAAAATACATGACTTTTTAAATGGACATGACCAACCTGACCAGACTGAAAGCAACTCCCTTACAGCCACTATTGAAGAGGCTATCCAGAAACAAACCGCCGTTCACCTTATCTTGTCTGAGACAAGCTTTACAGGTGACATCATCAAATACGATCAGCAACGCCAGCAAATTATCGTGAAAAATTTTGCTAAAAATGTAAGTCGTATTATCCGCATAAGCGATATTCAACGCCTGCGATTTGTCCCTTCAACTGTCCAAACAGCCCAAAAAAATAGATTTAAGAAAGAGTGAGATGTTGTTGCTTCATCCCACTCTTTTTTCTTAGCGAACTTGTTCAAAATGTAAATGAACCGCGATATGATCTCCATAACCACTTCTTTCCAAGTCACGTTGTAGACGATAGGAAATGTAGTGTTCTGCAATGGTAATGTAACCTGCACCCAGCAAACGATGTTCAACCATAGACTGAATCATGCTAATAGTCGCACGTTCCACCTTGGCCTCTTCCAAATCCAAAACCACTTTCTTAGTGACTTGTGCAAGGTTTTGACGTAAATCATCTGTCAATACATAGACAGTCTGGGCTGCTTTTAAGATAGCTTGGTAAATCTTATCTGGATTAAATTCAGCAATTTCTCCATCACGTTTGATTACTTGCATAGGTATCTCCTTTATTCTTTGTTTTCTTTAATTTCTGCCAGCATTTTTTCTTCTTCTGCTGTCAGTTGATAATGTTCAAGCAAATCCGGTCTGCGTTCATAGGTTTTCTTTAAACTCTCATACAGGCGCCACTGACGAATCTTTTCATGGTGTCCACTCATCAGTACATCTGGCACGACCATCCCTCGATAATCATAAGGGCGTGTGTACTGAGGGTATTCGAGAAGGCCTGAAGAAAAACTATCATCTTGGTGGCTAGACTCCTTACCAATCACTTCTGGAATCAGGCGAACCGTAGCATCAATCATTGTCATGGCTGCCAATTCACCACCAGTCAGGACATAGTCCCCCAAGGAAATCTCATCTGTCACCAAGGTCTTAATGCGCTCATCATAACCCTCGTAGTGCCCACAGATAAAGATTAGCTCTTCCTCTTGAGACAAATCCTCGGCATAAGCTTGATCAAACTGCTTTCCAGCAGGATCGAGGAGAATGACGCGCGGATTTTTCTTTTCAATAGTATCAAAGGCATCGAAAATGGGTTGTGCTCGGAGCAACATCCCCTGACCACCTCCATATGGCTCGTCGTCTACATGACGGGCCTTTTCAGCATTTTCTCGGAAATTATGATACTGGATATCCAAGAGCCCTTTTTCTCGAGCCTTTCCGACGATTGAGTGCTCCAGTGGAGAGAACATCTCTGGAAAGAGGGTTAAAATATCAATCTTCATCGTCTAACCCTTCTAAAATTTCTACATCGACGCGGTTATTTGGAATATCGACATTGAGAACCACTGGTGGGATATAAGGCAATAACAAAGTCACGCTTGCCTTTTCGCTTGACCACCCAGACATCGTTGGCACCTGGTTGCAGGATTTCTTTGATGGTTCCAATCAAGTTATCACCCTCATAGACTTCCAAACCGATAATCTCGTGATAATAAAATTCACCATCGTCTAGGTCATTCAAATCTTCCTCAGCAACCTTGAGACTGTATCCCTTATACTTTTCGATAGCGTTGATATGGTACATATCTTTGAATTTAATAATGTCAAAGTTCTTCTGTTTACGGTGGCTAGCAATGGTCACCGTTTGAACAAACTGATCTTTTTCATCAAACAAGGCCAGAACAGCCCCTTTTTTAAACCGTTCTTCTGCAAAATCCGTCACAGACAAGACTCGCATCTCACCCTGTAACCCCTGCGTATTGACGATTTTCCCAACATTAAAGTAGTTCATCTTGTCTCCTGTACTCTCCTTCTTTCCATCTTATTCTGACAATTCTCGAATAATAGCCACAATTTTTTCAGCTTCGGACCATTGTAAATAATGGTGATTCCCTCCTAAAATGAGTTTAGTATTGGAAGTCCAATATTCTGATTCTCTGTACTCTTTTTCTCTATAAGCCTGACAAAAAATAAATACAGGGACATGAGATTGTATCGATAAATTCTCAAAATCTTCCTCAGTAATCTCTCCAGATATCTGAAATCCTGGATCTTGATTTTCCAACTCTGAGCCTTTTTCTTGCATTAATTCCCAGATTTCTTTATTAATTTCAGGGCTAAATGTGGCTTGAGTTAAGTTCTTAAAATAAAGTTCAGGACCACACTCGTCAATCAGCCTCATCTGCTCTTCCATTTCTGGATAAGGATTTTCTAAAAAATCAGCAAACATGACGTTTTTAGTTGTCGGTTCAATTGCTAGTAAAGCCTGACACTTAATTGGTTTCTTGAGCAATTTACAAGCTAAAATTCCACTCAAACTATGTACACAAAGTATATATTCAGAAATCCCTAATTCTTCAAGTACTTCATAAACCGCATCTGCAAGATTATATAGATTTTTTCCAACTTGGTCATGAATCGGACTCCTACCTGTGTTCGGAAAAATCAATAGTCAAATAACCAATTGTAGGAGGAAGTTTTTCAAGTATAAGTGAAAAAAATTTTTCATAACTTGGTAGCAAAACCTGCTCCGTTTAAAGCAAACTAGCACTTTTCTTTTTGCTTTTTGATAAGTAACAGAGAGACTACCAATCTCTGTAGATACTTCAAACCTCTTCATAAAGAAATCCACTCATTCTATATAATGAATTATTAAAAAAATCCTTATCCTTTATTTTTAACACGTTCCAAAGATTTTTCTCAAGTTAGAGGAAAAATACATAGAGGGCCCGCTATAGTCCAAAAAAAGTGCTAATATTTTCCTCTTTAATGTTAATTTATATTTGAAAGATGAGATATTCACATTCCCATTATACATATTACTATAAAATGTATACTCGCCAATTTCACCCTGACTTGTTTTCCATTTCATTCTTAAACTAGGCATATTCTCTGGTAAATTTGTATGAATCAATAAGCATGTATAATTCTTTAAATTTTTTTAACTGTATGCAGTTTATTATTTACAACCAAACAATCGTTTCTTGAATCATAGTTTAAAGAATAAAAATTCTACTATTTCAATATCAACTTCTTTTGGGATAAAAAAATCAAATGGTTATAATGTTTATCATTTTTCATCATGTTTAAACTCATATATATGATGAAATCTCGTATGTAAGGAATCAAATTCGATTGGTTTTAATTACCTGAATTTCGATATTATTGATATAGGCCTTATTCTGAAAACTAATTTTTTTAAAAATTACACCTATAAAAGTCGAAAATCTGTAAAATTCGCAATAACCAATCAATGTACATCGCCCAATCTATGTTTAAAATACAATCAATGTTCATTCTTTTTCCAGTCCCCCTTTAAAAATCCTTCCAAATCACGTTCATGTTGGTACTTAATGTCTACGATTTTATCTTTCTCAAAGATAGTCTTAGTAAGATCAATATGGTTGATGGCTCCGATTACGACGGTGTAGTGAATGATATCAGCCAGTTCTTTTGCTAGTTCCTCGTTAGAATCCTGAACGCCCTCTTTTCTACCAGAACGACCATTCAAAACCTCAGCTACTTCTCCGACTTCCTCCACTAACTTCATAAAGAGACCTTCCTCAGTTCGAGACTACTGGTAATGTTCGAGTAAGTAGTCTTGTAATTGTCTAAACGTTAAATCCTTCATATTCTGCTCCTTGCAAAAAAAGCGAGACATTCGTCCAATGTCATTAAGTTAAGAAATTCAAATACAATTCTGTATTTGGGTTTCTTTTTTATGTGATAGACTTATAGTTAAGGAGGGATTTCCCATGATAAAACAAATAAAAGCCCACTTGAATAAGAGTATTCAAAGTATCATTGGTCAAAAAGTTGAGTTCGTCAAACAAGATGAACAGGCCTTTACTCGTAAAAGAAGTTTATCACTAGAAACTATGATTCGTACCATTCTGGGAATGGGAGGAAAATCCTTGTCAAAAGAATTACTAGATGCCAAACTGACAGTTTCAAATTCAGCCTTTGTTCAAAGACGCTATCAGATAAAACCTGAAGCGTTCTATGCCCTATTTAAAGAATTTACAGCACCTATTCCACTTAATACTGATTTTCCAATATTCGCTGCAGATGGGAGTGATATCTGTATTCCTCGAAATCCCATGGATACAGAAACCTCTATCCAAACCCAAACGGATGTTAAATCCTATAATCTCATACACATAAATGCCCTATACGACTTGACGACTGGAGTGTATAGAGATGTTTTTATTCAAGACAAACATGCACAACATGAGCGCTTAGCTCTGATTCAGATGATGGAGGCTTCTCCCTTTCGAGAAAGCTCTTGTTATCATGGATAGAGGCTATGAAAGTTACAATCTTATGGCTCATTTTCAAGAAAAAGGTTGGCTTTATATCATCCGTATTCGAGATGGAAAACAATCCATGCGTTCCTCCTTCAACTTGCCAAATACGGAGTGTTTTGATCAAACATTTTCTCTAACATTATCACGAAAGCAAACCAATCAGCTCAAAAAACTTTATCTCAACTGTCCCAATGACTATCATTTTATTCCACACAATTCTACTTTTGATTTTCTTCCAGAAACAAGTCAAAAACAGGATCCTGTAGTACTCTATGAGCTTCCTTTTCGTATGGTGCGTTTAGAAGTGGAAGAAGGAAAATACGAAACTTTAGTGACAAATACAGACTATTCAATCCAAGAATTAAAAAATCTCTACGCCAGCAGATGGGGCATAGAGACTAGTTTTCGTGACCTGAAATACAGTGTTGGCTTGGTCAATTTTCATGCAAAAAAGAAGGAAGGGATTCTCCAAGAAATCTTTGCTCGCTTTACAAATTTTAACTTTTGTCGTTGGGTAATCTCGCAAGTTGCCATCGACAGTAGTCGTAAAAAACAAAGATATAAAGTGTGTTTCTCAGATGCGGCTTATGCCTGCCGTTTGTTTTTTAACTGTTCCCTTTCTTCTCTCCAGTTGAAAAACTACCTCAAGAAACAGTTATCTATTATTCGACCGAATCGAAAATATCCAAGAAAGATAAAGGCCCAATCGGTAGTTGATTTCATCTATAGAGTAACATAAATCTCAAAAAATAGGGTGAAAAAACCTTTATTTGTCATGCAAAAAAATAGAAGATAGGATAGAGAATCACTTTGATGTTCTCAATCACACCTCCTATTCAAGTAGTTAGATCACTAACTTAATGACATTGGACATTCGTCCCGCCCTTCTTATTTTTCGTCAATAACGATTCTTACTTTTTTGTCTTCAGTTGGGACAGAGTAGACAATCGTTCTTATCGCAGAAATAGTGCGACCCTTACGACCGATTACACGACCCACATCACTTTGATCAAGATCCAAATGATATTCCAAAAACTCTGGTGTATCTTCAATCTTGATAGTTAAGGCATCTGGTTGTGAAATCAAGGGTTTCACAATCGCAATAATGAGATTTTCAATCGTATCCATCTGTCAACCTACTTTAAACTTATTTTGAGAATTTAGAATCGTGGAATTTTTTCAATACACCTTCTTTTGAAAGAATGTTGCGAACTGTATCTGAAGGTTGAGCTCCATCAGCCAACCATGCAAGAACGCGGTCTTCTTTCAAAGTTACTTGGTTTTCAGCAACAAGTGGGTTGTAAGTTCCAACTGTTTCGATGAAACGTCCGTCACGTGGTGAACGTGAATCTGCTACGTTGATACGGTAGAAAGGTTTTTTCTTAGAACCCATACGAGTCAAACGGATTTTAACTGCCATTTTTAAAGTCTCTTTTCTTATTTTTTATTTCGGTGAAATAGCTGAGCTATTTAGCACATGTTCTATTATAGCAGATTTCTGACAGGTGTCAAGAAAAAAACTTGACAGATTATAAAATTCTTAAACCATTTAGAAATTTGTTAGAAGTAGGAAATAAATGTTTGAAAGAAGCTATCCGTGAATACTACTTTATACTCAATGAAAATCAAAGAGCAAACTAGGAAGCTAGCCGCAGGCTGTACTTGAGTACGGCAAGGCAAAGCTGACGTAGTTTGAATTTGATTTTCAAAGAGTATTAGAAACATTTTATAAAGACCATCAACTCAAACCCTTCATATCGCCTGAACGTGATTTGGATACTTGGCTCCTAAATCCCAAGCCCGTTCCCAAACGAAATATCAAGAATTTTAAGAAAGATATCTACTAATTAATTGATAAAATATGAATTAATAGATTCTAAATAGGGGAAAAATTTAGTTCTGTAAAAATTAACTTCTACACCTATAACGCTTATTCTGACAAACTTTATAACAGTCTAAGAAAAAAAGTAGAGATTCATACAGTATCTAGATTTTTCCAAAAAAATTTTTTATCATAAAATATTATTAACGAAACTATCCAAACCAAATCCGATGCATTGCTTCAAAGAATTCTTTAGTTGTTTGACTATCAAGGGCTTTTATTAAAAAATTTTTTCAAATAATTGCTACCTTGGCACATAAATTCTTGCTTTCCAAATTTAAATGTGATATATTTATAACATAAAATTTAAGTGTTATATATTTATAACACAAAAAAGGAGTCTATCATGAAAAAAAGTCAAAAAATGCGTGGCCTCATTGCAATGATTGCCTTAGCTCTCTTTATTGATTTTATTGTTTTATTTGGTTCTAATCTTAGTTGGGAACCCAAGTTAGTTATTACTGGTATTTCAGTGTCAGGTCAAATTGTAGCTATTTGGAGCTGGCTACATAAGAGTCAGAAAGGGAAGGAAAAGATTATTTTTGACTTGTCTGCTAAGCTTTACACGATACTTGTGTTTGCAGCAAGCATTTTTTATACAGTAGGAATTTGGGTTGCGACCCCAAGCGAAAGTTCTGGTATTAAAGAATGGATTTTGGGAATTGGCCTCGTTATTGAAGTGATTGTATTTGTTTTTTTCTCTTTGAAAAATGTCAAGGAAACTCCGGACGAACGCTTTTATGCCAATTTAGCAAAGACAGCTAGCTTGATGTTAGTTTTTATACTAGGTGCACTGATGATCCTAACAGTTATCATTGGGTATATGGGGTCTCTCACTCTTTACATGGGCCAAGTCTTTATTAGCATAGCTGCCTTGATTTTCATCTTTGCGGTTGTCTATTTTATCTTGGAACGGAGAGGATAAGCATGGCCAAAGAAAGCAAGATTATTACTAATCTCAAATCTGTTCGTGAGTCGACAGGCATGACCCAGCAGGAATTAGCCGACCTCATCGGCATGCGACGCGAGACAATTCTGCACTTGGAAAATAACCGTTACAATCCTTCGCTGGAAATGGCTCTTAAAATTGCTCAAATTTTTAATCTGAAAGTAGAAGACCTCTTTGAACTCAGACAGAAAGAGGAAGCATAATTCTTTTCGAGACCTAGTATTTAGTTCATTGACTAATTAGGAATTGAAGCCAAAAGAAAAAATACTTTGAAAATGTGCCCTTTTAAAATATAGTAATTCTTTCGAAGAACGTTTACTAATTGTGATACTTTACGAGCTTTCTTAAGATCTGGTTCCCTAAATACTTTGAGTACACTTATGGTATTGATGCCCCTAAGCAAGCGACTTTCTGGTTGGCTTCCTCTTAAATTGTCTTGTCACTAACATTTGAAATCCACTTCCTTTTAGGGTACAATGGTAGAAATGAATTTTTGAGAGGAACAGAATGAAAAAACTAGCAACCCTTCTTTTACTGTCCACTGTAGCCCTAGCTGGATGTAGCAGCATCCAACGCAGCCTGCGTGGCGATGATTATGTTGATTCCAGTCTTGCTGCTGAAGAAAGTTCCAAAGTAGCTGCTCAATCTGCCAAGGAGTTAAACGATGCTTTGACAAACGAAAACGCCAATTTCCCACAACTATCTAAAGAAGTTGCTGAAGACGAGGCTGAAGTGATTCTACACACAAGTCAGGGTGATATCCGTATTAAACTCTTCCCTAAACTCGCTCCTCTAGCGGTTGAAAACTTTCTCACTCATGCCAAGGAAGGCTACTATAACGGCATTACCTTCCACCGTGTCATCGATGGCTTTATGGTCCAAACTGGAGATCCAAAAGGGGACGGTACAGGTGGTCAGTCCATCTGGCATGACAAGGATAAGACAAAAGACAAGGGAACTGGTTTCAAGAACGAAATTACTCCTTATCTCTATAACATCCGTGGTGCTCTTTCTATGGCCAATACTGGTCAACCAAACACCAATGGCAGCCAGTTCTTCATCAACCAAAACTCTACAGATACCTCTGCTAAACTCCCTACAAGCAAGTATCCAAAGAAAATCATCGAAGCCTATAAAGAAGGGGGAAACCCTAGTCTAGATGGCAAACACCCAGTCTTTGGTCAAGTGATTGACGGTATGGATGTTGTGGATAAGATTGCCAAAGCCGAAAAAGATGAAAAAGACAAGCCAACTACTGCTATCACAATCGATAGCATCGAAGTGGTGAAAGATTACAATTTTAAATCTTAAAAACCAAAAAATACAGTATCCACATTCGGTACTGTATTTCTTTTATCCTCATTTTTAAGTTAGATTATTAAAATCCCAGATTTGGTCCATCCAGCCTTCATAGAAGTCTGGTTCGTGGCAGACCATAAGAATAGATCCCTTGTATTCTTTGAGGGCGCGTTTGAGTTCATCCTTGGCATCCACATCCAAATGGTTGGTCGGCTCGTCCAGCACTAAAACATTGTTTTCACGATTCATCAAGAGACAGAAACGAACCTTAGCTTGTTCCCCACCTGACAAGACCTGAATTTGGCTTTCGATATGCTTGGTTGTGAGACCACAACGGGCAAGGGCTGCACGGACTTCTGCTTGGTTAAGTGCAGGAAAGGCATTCCAGACAGCCTCTAGTGGTGTTTGACGATTGCCACCTTCTACTTCTTGTTCAAAGTAACCGAGTTCTAGGTAGTCACCGCGTTCCACTTCCCCAGCAATAGGTGGGATAATTCCCAAGAGACTCTTCAAGAGAGTTGTTTTCCCGATACCATTTGCCCCGATAATAGCAACCTTTTGATTACGTTCAAAGGTAAGATTTAATGGTTTTGTAAGTGGACGGTCGTAACCAATCTGCAAGTCCTTGGCTTGGAAGATAAAGCGCCCTGGTGTACGAGCTGGTTTGAAATCAAAGGATGGTTTTGGTTTCTCACTTTGTAGTTCGATAATATCCATCTTATCCAATTTCTTCTGACGAGACATGGCCATATTTCGTGTTGCAACACGCGCTTTGTTACGAGCGACAAAGTCTTTGAGGTCTGCAATTTCTTTTTGTTGACGTTCGTAGGCTGCCTCTAGCTGAGATTTCTTCATCGCATAGACTTCTTGGAACTGGTAGTAGTCACCAGAGTAACGCGTCAGCTGTTGATTCTCCACATGATAGACGATATTGATAACATCATTGAGGAATGGAATATCGTGTGAAATAAGGACAAAAGCATTCTCATAGTTTGGAGATAGCGCTTGAGCCAATCAATATGCTCAGCATCCAAGTAGTTGGTCGGCTCGTCCAACAGCAATATATCAGGCTTTTCAAGGAGAAGTTTTGCCAAAAGCACCTTGGTTCTTTGCCCACCTGACAAAGAGGTTACATCCGTATCCATGCCAAAGTCCATAACACCAAGGGCACGCGCTACTTCGTCAATCTTAGCATCCAAGGTATAGAAATCACGACTCTCCAAACGGTCTTGGAGTTCGCCAACTTCTTCCATGAGAGCATCAACATCCGCTCCGTCTTCAGCCATTTCCATATAGAGGTCATTGATACGGGCTTCCGCTTTGAAAAGCTCATCAAAGGCTGTACGGAGAACATCACGTACCGACTGCCCTTCAGCAAGGACGGAGTGCTGATCCAAGTAACCGGCAGTCACATATTTGGACCACTCAACCTTCCCTTCATATGGCAGCATTTTACCAGTCACGATACTCATAAAGGTTGATTTTCCTTCACCATTAGCACCGACCAGACCGATATGTTCTCCCTTTAGGAGACGGAAGGACACATCTTCAAAAATTGCACGGTCACCAAAACCGTGACTCAGATTTTTAACTTCTAAAATACTCATTTTAATTCCTTATCTTGTTTTTATGTAATTGTTTATAGAGAAGCCAAGCCAGATAGCCACCCAAGGTATTGGTCCACAAATCATCAATCTCAAATACGCGATTAAAATCAAAGAAAAAGTCCAAAACTAACTGCGTACACTCAATTCCAAGACTCACTAGAAAGCTAAAAAGTAGCACCTTTTTTGTTTTCCGCAAGTTTGGAAGGAGATAAAGGAGTTGGAACACCAAAGGAAAAAGCAAGAAGACATTGAGGATATTTTGTAGAAAAATCCAATATAATTGTCCTACATCACTCACTTGACCCAATTTCCATAGAGAATTGAAAGGAGTCAAAAGAAAAACCAGGCGTCCAAGATGCTGAATACCTGGAGTTTCCACTCCCACGGGAGATTGTTCTTGAGGAGTAAAGCAAAAATAGACGATACAAATGCTATAGAAAATGACTCCCCAGAACAAAACATGATTATAAGTTTTCTTCATCATTAAGGATTGACTGCTGCGACTGCTTTCTGGCGGTCACGTTTCATTGTATTAGAACGCAATTGTCCACAAGCCGCATCAATATCAGTACCATGTTCTTGACGAACCACACAGTTGACCCCTTTTTTCTTAAGCGTATCATAGAAAGCCAGGACGCGCTCTTTGGGACTACGGCTATATTGGTCATGCTCACTAACTGGGTTGTAAGGAATCAAGTTTACATAAGACAATTTCTTGATGTTCTTGAGCAATTCAGCCAATTCCAAGGCTTGTTCTACACCATCATTGACTTCATTGAGCATGATATACTCAAAGGTCACACGACGATTAGTTGTCTCAATGTAGTACTCAATAGCGGCAAAGAGTTTTTCAATTGGAAAGGCACGATTAATCTTCATGATGCTTGATCGCAACTCATTGTTTGGTGCGTGAAGGGAAACGGCAAGATTGACCTGAACTCCTTCATTAGCAAAATCACGAATTTTATGGGCCAAACCTGAAGTTGAAACCGTAATATGACGAGCACCGATGGCCATTCCCTTGTCATCATTGATGGTACGGACAAAATTCAAGACATTGTTGTAGTTATCAAAGGGCTCACCGATTCCCATGACAACGATATGGCTGACGCGTTCATCCTGACCACGCTCATCAAAGTATTTCTGAACCAGCATGATTTGCGCTACAATTTCCCCATTATTGAGGTCACGTTGCTTCTTAATCAAACCAGAAGCACAGAAAGTACAACCGATATTACAGCCAACCTGAGTCGTCACACAGACTGACAAACCATAGTGTTGACGCATGAGTACTGTCTCAATCAACATACCATCAGGTAATTCAAAGAGATATTTGACAGTACCATCAGCAGACTCTTGCACGATGCGCTGTTTCAAGGGATTGACCACAAACTGGTCATTAAGCTTAGCAATCAAATCCTTGGAAAGGTTGGTCATTTCTTCAAATGACTGGACACGTTTACGGTAAAGCCATTCCCAGATTTGATCTGCACGGAATTTCTTTTCTCCCTGCTCCAAAACCCATTCCTGCATGGTTTGACGTGTTAAACTATAAATTGACGGTTTCATTTCTTCTCCTTATTCTCTACTCACTTCTGACGAATGACAAAATGACGTTGCCCCTTGTCCTCTTTCTGAGAATGCTGGTCTTTCTGACGACGTCTATTTTTCTTATCTGCATTCGGTTTTCGTTTGGTTTGAGCCGGTTTCTTTCCTTTTCTAGAAGGTGTTTCTTCTTCCTTCTTACGCATTTTCTTGTCAAATGATGCTCGCTTAGGGGCTTCATTTTCTAAGACAAAATAGGCACAACCATAACTACAATACTCTAAAAGGTAGTCTTGTAAACGACTGATTTTTTCAAGTTTTTCATCTGTTCGGTCATCCTTGTAAAAACCTCGTAGGCGAAGCTGTTCGTTGCTCCAGTCCCCCACGATATAATCAAACTTGGTTAAGACTTCTGAAAAACGCTGATTAAAAGCCGTCACATCAAAGGCATCCTTGATATTTTCCACCAAGGAAAAAGCTATCCCTTCCGTTTCAACCTTGTCCCCGTGTAAATGGAACTCAGGACCAGGAAACTTGTTATAGTTGTATAATTCAGGTGCAATTTCTTTTCGCATAGATATCCTTTTTCCACGATTACTTAATACTTTATTCTACCATAATTTCTAGCAGTTAGCACGTTTCTCATAAAAAAATAGAGATGACAAATTTTTAGGATTTATTAAAGTGTCTAAAGCCTTGATATTATTGAGTTTTAAAAAATAGCAGGTCTTTAGGTAGTTTTTAAAGTCCATAAAAGTTCTTAAAAAGTCCACAAAAAAAGCCCTCAAAAAGGGCAATAAATGACGAGTTCAGCAGGCAAGAAACTAGCACGGTCAAACGTGCTTTTTTTAGTGCTGGTTGCTGATAGGTATATTATACCATGAAGCGCGTGGTTTATAAGATTATGACCTCACAAAAGCCCCCAGATTCGTTTCTGAGGGCTTGTAGTTTATCCATGGTGTTTTAGTTGTCCAGTACGAAACCAAGCGAAATAGGGGGCGAATATGAAGCCTACGCCTACATTTGCCAACATTTACGCTTCTAATTCTTGTAGTAAGGTTAAATCTAAATCATCAAGGTCAACATCTATTTCAAAATCCATGTTTAAATCTATCTCCATATCCTCTAATTGGATATTCTCCAAATCAATCAAAAAATCTTCAATCATGTCATCCCCCCTCACTTAAATCTCAACATTTCTCAACAAAACACCCCAAACGCCTACTTATATGCTTCCAGCTCTCCGTTCTGGTGGATTCTCGCAAAGTTTAAGACTGCTATCTGTTTGTATCGGTGGTAGCTAGTGGAGCTAGTACCTGCCATTTCTACGCATTCGCTCATTGTTTTCTTTCTCATGTAACAATAATGGATAATGAAGTATTGCCTGGCTCTCTCGTTCTCTATGCTGTTGATGTCGTGGGCGAATATCTCCAACCCCTCACGGATTGCTTTTTCATGCTCACCGCTCAAATTCCACTGATCAGGTAAGATAAGTTTCCAAGCCTCTTCGTCTATTGTAACTTGGTTTTCACTCCCTGCCATCCTCTGGAATCTCAGAAAGTAAGTCATCCGCTCTCTGACGTTCATCATCGTTTTAAACTTATCCAGCTCCATTAATTCGCTCCTTTGTGATATAATAATATTTGAGATTATAGCTGAGGCGGAGCGCCTTGGCTTTTTTCGTATTCTAAGGCTATTCCTTTTTGAATCTCATCTTCCCAGACGGATTCAACCATTGCGCTCATGGCCTCTATAAATTTATCATCCTTAACTGGAGTTTCTTGATGGATGTTACTCTTAATCACACTGATTTCTGCTCGCAACTTCTCGTCCAGCAACTCCAAATCACGAAAAGCGCTATTATTCATCCCATGCAAAGCAGAAAGAAAGGCATTGAAATTGCTGAGGCTTCAATCCACTTTCGATAATTTCAGATTTAGCTTTATTTTTTTAGCCATTCATACTCATTAAAAAGCCTGCTCCCTTGACCACAAAGCACGGTTTGAAAACTCTTTTAATAACTCTCTATACCTTGTATTAACCTTGTACTCTTTCAGCAACTTACTAGCCCTTGAATCTATCGTACTATCAGCCATCTTTTGGGCGTTGTAAGCCTCTTTATATGCTTTTCTTTGAGATAGTCCAGCCACTAGTCCTTGGACAAATTTTTCTTGTCTTTGCGTTAACTTATCTGTCACATTAGTTCACCTCCTTAAGCGACAAAAAGGGGAAAACTCCCCCTTGTCTTAAGCGTTATCTTGCTCTTTCTCAGCTTTTAATACTGATTCTTCCACGTTGTAGTCAATGATTGCACCAATAGCGTCCCCGTCTTCAATGTATTTGAAATTATAACGCTCATACTCTGGATGTGCTTGCTGGTGCTCCTCCATTAGTTTAAAGAGTTCTACAATCGTTGGTACTGGTTCAATTTGTGTCTGATTTGTCTCTTCATCTTTTAAAAATGTCCCTTCACATCGTTGTAAGTATTTCCGAAAGCTCGCACATAAACATCTCTTAAGAATGGTTCAACTGGATGGACTGGTTCGTATCTAACCCTTCCATCGGCTGGAGAGATAATAGATCCCCCTGTACTGAAAGTAAACTCTCTCTTACCTTTTCCAACTTTGTAAGCCATAGCATGGTAAAGGGATTGAAGTTTATCAGAATCCGCTCTAAATTCGTCATCAATTTGGTCAATCTCTCGTAACAAATCCACGGCTTTATCATAAAGTGCCTTATGTTTTTTGTCAACCGTTGAATCTAGTTCATCGATTTTTGACTTAAAATCTTCAAGATTCATCAGTGTTTCATTGTGCAAGTCTTCCAGCTTTTGAGCGTTCTTTTTTAACTTACTTTTAGCAATCCATAAGTTATCCTTAGCATTGCGTAGCTTGTCTTTATCTACTTCATCAACCGCTTCATCGTATTCACGTTGGGCGGTCGCTTGGTCTTGGAGCAACTGTGTTTTTTCTCGTTCAGCTTCAGCAATCGCATTTTCGTTTTGTGTGATCAATGCGTTTACTTCCTTAGTGATTTTATCCAGTGCTTTATCCATTTTTTGGGCTAATTCTTGGCGCTTTTGCGCTTGTTCAATGTTGTTTGTGTTTTGTGTTTCTGTCATCTTGTTCTTTCCTTTCCTGTTGTTTTATTAAGTTAAGAGTGCTATATCCAGTCACGGGATCTCTATTGTAGTTCATCTGCTTACATACTCTCTACTCTATTCCTCAACTTCTTCATCTATTAGATTTTCTTCATTCTTGAAAACTTCACAAATGCGCTCAAAGTTGATGTCTAGTTTGTTATCATCTATATACTCAGCAATAAGTGTTCCATTTTCCTTATATTTTAGTTTAATAGCTGGCACTAGATAAGTACCTCTCATATATCCAAATAAGGCTAACCCTGCTATTTGTGCGTCTTCTAGGTTTCCAAATTCATAAGTAAATGTATGTTTTGGCGCTGTTTCTGAAAATACTTTTAATGTCATGTTGTTTTTCCTCTTTCTGTTTTAAGGGTGTCACTAGTAGTTACACCATTGCAAGGGGGTCGGTACTATCTACCCCATTTTGTTTTAGGTTTTAGGCAAAGTGTAGCCGTTTTTGAATATCTATTGGCTACGCGTTCCGCCTTACAGCCCCAAGGGTTTACATCCTGTGTTGGCATGTAGGCACTTTGTCTCAAAAAAATAATATATAACGCATTAGGTAATTAACTATATATACTTTTATAAAATATATATTTTGACTACATTTATATTAAAAAAAGCCAATAATACCAAGGGTTTAGGAGCGTTGGCACTTTTTTTAAGATTGCCTACACTCCTTTAAAGCCCAATACTATCAACGTTTTCAGCGTTGGCACTTTTTTGAGTTCTTGCCTACATTGCCAACACTTTAATCTTTTGTTTTAGCAAATCCACGCTTGATAGTTTTACCAAATCTTAAAGACTTCCTTGATTCCCACCCATCTTTGTTTTGCATGATCTTTTTTTAACCTTGTTTTTATCTTTGGGATTAGGCGAATTGTTCAAATAAACCTCAGAAAAGAATAAATTAACTACCACCTTATCCCTTTCCACCAACTCCCCATACTTTTCAGTATCTAGGGGAATCTCTACACCATTAGCGCCCATATGGTATCCATGGTTCATCATGTCATGAATATAGTAGTGTCTTGTACTGTCTGTTGTGGGGAATTGATACATATTTTTAGGGTAAGGAGTGTCTAAATAGCGCTCCACATCCTCAAAGATTTCATCTACAAACTTGTAACGGCTTCTAACCTCGCTTACTAGCTTTTCTTGCTCGTCTGTCAGGTTCAAGACTCGCTTAGCCCTCCAAGCTACCACCATAGCACCCCAAAAGGCTCTACGGTCTTTCTCTGTCCATTTCCTGCCCTTATAGGCGGTGTCCTTGTGGACTTCTGCAACCAGAAAGCGCCTTTCCCCTGTCAGGTCGTTTAAATAATCATGGTCATTGGTTGCCCTCACAATAATAAAACTCTTAGGCAATCGCCTGTCACTTGAAGCGTAAGGCGGTCTAAACTCTAGCTTGGTTTCTGTGATAAATTTCTTCAATTCTGAAAAACTAGCCTTTTTACTGGCCACCATCTCATCATCAAATACACACCAGTTTCTCACCATTCTAGCCTTGTCGTCTTTGTCTGTGAAGGTCTCAACGGTTGTAAAATACTTGTGAGTGAAAAGCCCCTCAAAAAATTGGGTTTTTCCCACTCCCTGCCGTCCAGTCAAGTCCAGTACAAAGTCAAACTTAACAGTAGGGTCAAACACCTTGGCAACCGCTCCACGGAAAAACAAGTCCATGATAATACGGTTATACTCATTATCTTCAATGTTTAGATAGTATCTTAAAATCTCAAAGGGATCACGCTGATTCACTAACCCTTTATACTCGCTTTCGCAAGCTTCCAAATAGGCTTTTAAGGGGTTGTAGCTGTGTTCTCCAGCCACCACTTCCAAGATATCAGCGATATCAGGCTTTTTATAGTCCAGTTTGTACTTGGTAGCAATATAAGCCCTAATCTCTCTGATAATCAGGTCATCGATTGCACCGCTCAGGGTTCTACCGTTTAGCTTCATCGGTCTAGTCACGTCAATTTCATAAGTGAAGACGTTGTACTGTATCGCCCCTTTTCAGCTTGCTATCTCCATTCAAAATCTTCTTGAGATTGTCCAAGTTGACTGCAAAAGCCATCGCCTCTTGCTCTCTTTGCCAAGTTCAGGCTATTGTGTTCCTCATCGGTCTCCCTTGCTTGGGTCAAGTCCACCACTTCAGGCGGTGCTTGTTGCTTATCTTCTTCAATGATTTTATTTACAATGTCATTGCTATTCAAAAGCCACCTCCTTATAAAATATTCTTGCTACTTCTAAGAAATAGCTTGCTAGGTCTTTGCGTTTAACAATTGCTGAAAACAAATCCACTAACTGATTAAAACTATAGCCATTCACAAACAGCAAGCGGACAAAAAGTGAAGTCTCATACCTGGTATAAATTCCGTTACAAATCAGGTCAAAAACCCAGCCTTTTAACTCCACTCCAAGCCCCTGCCGTTGCTCGGTCAATTTGTTTACCTCTAAATCTTTCAGGATCGTCAGCAAGTCAGGACTGGCTAAACCTATCTCTAAATCTCTGGTTAGTTCCCAGCCCTCTACTTCCTCACTCTCGTCTTTAACTACCACATACAAGCCTTTGTAGTGAAAAAGCCGTCAAACCCTCACCTATTGGCTCAAAGTAGATAAATTTGTAGTGTTCCCCATTCTTCCATACTTGGGTTGGGGTAGACTTGAGAAAGCCAAACAAAGGCAATTTGTCAGCGGATAAAATTAACTCCAGCACCCTCATTTATCCACCCCCAGAAACTTCCAGATGTCAGTCACTAAATAGTAAATCATTCTAGAACCATCGTCAGGCGGTTGATAGCGTCTTAAACCCTGCCTTTCCCACTTATTTAGCGTGCTGTCACTAATTTTCAATTCCTCTTTGAGTTCAACTCTATTTATAAGTTTGGTCAGTCTTGGCGGTACTTTCTCATGCGCTTCAAGGTATTTTTTTTACTACCTCCAGAATGCCATGAGTCAGGTCATGCTCACTTTCTCTGCTTAGGTTAAACATATCCGCCCACCTCCTTCAAGGTTTCTTTATAACTTTCTAGATCGCTATTCATCAACACTGCTAGGCGCTTGCTCTCTTCCTGTACTTGGTTGTAAAAGGCCTTAGCGCCATCTAGTAGCTCGCCTTTATTCGCTGGGATAAAGTACCCACTAAAAACGCCATATCTAACCCCCACAATAGGGATGTTATGCTTGACTACTAGGCGCTTAATGATGTCACGTACTGTTCTTTCTGTTAGCTTGGTTGTCAGGCTGATTTCTGCCCCTGTTATGGAGTTCTCAGCACCTACCTTGATTAGTCTTAATACTCGTTTATCATTCTCTGATAGGCTCATTCAGTTCCTCCTCTCCTTTGCTTTTATTTAAAAAGGTTATTTGTCCGCTTGCTACCCCTTGCAAAATATCTTTTTGAGTTTCTATGATTGTATCAAGGGTTTTCAAAATAGCTGTCTTAGTCTCTAAATCCAACGTTTGTTTTGTCAACAAGCCCATAGTTACAGCTAACTTTGTTGCATTGTCCATACACGTAGCTAGAAAAATATCTTTTGTAAAATAAGGTTCATCTGGTATTTTTTCACTATCAAGGTATATCTTCACTATGTAACTCATTTCATCCCTCCGTAAACTCTTACCCCTGCAAGCTGGATATATCGCCCATATTCAGGGTTTAAATCCTCGCTAGGTGTTTCTATCATCTGTTGGTTTTCTCGCTCAAATTGGGCGCTTTTTTTGCGGTCTCGGTGGTTTAGATAGACCAGTAAGCCAATCAGTACCACGGAAAAGATAACTGCCTGTGTATTGGTCAAATCTAATTCATTCATGTCATGCCCTCGCTTTGTAATTTTTGATATATTCCACTTGTTCAGCTCGCTCCATCTTCAAAAATTCGTCCACCTCTTCGGGTGTTACCTTTCTATCTAAAAAATCAGTGATGAACTGGAAGAGGTTCGGATTTCTATCCTTGATTTCAGCAACTGCTTCATCAAATTCTGCTTGTGTCATGTTGTCTAGGTCTAGTGTCATTGCATTGCCTCCTCAAACTTCTCTATAAGACAACTTTTTATTTGCTCTCTGAGTTCCATTTTTTTAGAGTTAAAAAGAATATCTTTTAAGGTTACAGTAGCCTCTAAATACTCCTTTTCAGCATGCTCTATATACGCCTGTTGCTCTGCTTCGTTGTCAAAAAAGTGCTTGGCTTGGCGTTTAAAGAATGCTTTTCGCATAGCGTCCATTTCAAAAATACCAGGGTTGAAAAACATTCTAGTAGTGCTTTTAGAGACCGCTTCGATTTTATGGCTGTCATTCAATTCAGGAAGTTCAATCCAAAGTAAACGATGTAGATTTTCTTTAATAGCTTTTAACTTCCCTGATAGAAGCCATATTCTAGAAAAATCGTTATTTTCGTCAGCTTGGTGCAATTCCAAGTTAATTTTATCCAAGCTTTTAGCGATAATATCGTATGTTGTTTCTGTCATGTTTTTACCTCTGTTCTATTTTGTGTAATTGCCCTGATGGCTTTTTAATGCTTTTTTTCTTGTACTGAAGTTCCTCACACTCAGAAGTTTGCCGACCGAGAGCGTGGGAAAATTGAATGGTTGTTTCTTATACATTGTTTCTTGTAATTCCTATCCTCACGCTCAGACTCGCCAAATTGAAAGCGTGAGAAAGTACCAGTTTAAAGAGTTGGCGCTCTATGCTTTTCAAAACCTTTTCTAATTGCTTGCCTGCACTTCGGTTTTCTTAGTTTTTCTTCATTTCGTTTACGGCTTTATCTGCTAGCCGTTGCCATTGTTTTCTAAAATCTTGTTCATCTATCCGCCCATGCAGAAAGTCGCTCAGGGCGTAAGTTGCACGGCTGTAAAATTGCCTTGCTCGTTCATATGCTGTCATATGCTAGCCCTCCATCATGTCATAAAGTAAGGCGTAGTGCTTATCTGGGATTCTATCCAAGGCTTTCAAGCCGTCGTGTTCTGCTTTTTGTCTGGTTTCCGCCTTGACCGTGCTATCAAAGGCGATAGAAAAAGCATTCAGCATTGCCTTGTATCGGTCTACGCTCTTCAAATAGCGCCCACGGCCTGACAATTCCTTGTCTTCAAGCTCCTCTTTTATCGAATTGTCCAAAAGTTCAAACTTGGTATAAACTCCTTTTTCTACTTTGAAGTCTATCCGTTTGCTTTGTCTCAAACTGTAAAGATTAGTTCTGCAACTCTCTAAATTGCGATAGCCTAATACTCCAGCGATTTCTTCTAGGTTTTTGCCCTCTAATTCAGGCAATTTTTCAGCAATATCCTTGAATTTTACTACTTGATGTTTCTTTCCCATTGTTTACCTTGTCTTTCTATGCTATAATCAAGGTATAGAAAAAATATCTATATTCTTGATCCAGTCGCTTGCTTCTGTCGCCAAACGTTCAGCAAGTGACTTTTTTTGTTGTCGTTTTTAATCTTCATGTCTAGGTTTTCTATAAATCAGTTGACGGCTTTCCACTAACTCAGCGATAAAAGCTAGGTTATTGGCCGTATTCTCTATCAAGTCGTCAAGTACCCCTTTATTTTCAGGTAATGCCATAGCTTCAGCCACACTCACGGCATCATCTAGCCATGTTTTAAATTCTTTAAAGTTCATTTCTTTGCTCCTTTTTTGTTGTCAATCCCCAGTGGTAAAGCACCACATGAGAAATCTGTAAATGTAAAATAGTATTGCGATTGGGTTACTCCTTTCTATTTATCCAACCTTTAACAAGTCATCAATCGTAACTTCTAAAAAGTCAGCTACTTTCTGCAATGTCTCAAAAGTCGGATTTTTTTGAACGCTCATAATACAATGCCGTCAAAAGTGCTTTTTGATAGCCCTGTTTCTCTTGCAACATCTGCCACCTTCAAGCGTTTCTTTGCTAAAATAACACGCATATTATTTTTTTCAAATGTCTTACCTCCTTCTATTATCTTTAAAAAGCTATCTCCAGCAGAATAGATTGAAAAGTGTTGAGCTGGAGATAGGTGTAATTTTTTTGTTCAACTTTCGCTGACAAAAATAATTATAGTGCAATAATTTTTGCAATGTCAAGAGAATTATTAAAAAAATAATTGCACTTTTTGCACTCTTTAAAATTAATCGTGATATAATACATTTGAAAAGGTGTTGATATAAATGAATAGATTGAAAGAGCTAAGACAAGAAAAAGCTAACTCAACAAGAGTTAGCGAATGAAATAGGTGTCTAAAACGAACTTATATATATTGGGAAAAAAAGGTGAACGCCAAATTAAACCAGAAAAAAAGCCCAGCAACTAGCTGATTACTTCGGGGTAAGTGTTGGCTATCTGCTGGGGTTTAGTAACGATGTAGAAAAAAACACCCTTTTTGAGTGGGATGAAATTTCGGAAATTTCTAAACCATATTTGGTAAAGAACTAGAAAAAAACGGAGGCAAGAAAGAAGAGAAGAACTAAGAGTTTTTAAGAGATTTTTGCAAAAAAATAATGATTTAACTGAAAATATAAATAATGTCACTCAAAAAAATTAGGAGATATTGTAATACCTTATCTTGATTTAAATGCGCAATTAAAAGCGAAACAAAAGTTCTCAGATAGTGAGAAGAAAGCATTGGGATACCTTGAAAATCAAGTTTTTAAACTTGAACTCAGCATTTTTCGCAAACACTTTTGACAATTTTTTAAAAGGTATGCAATCTATAGATGAATATAAAAAAATGTGGAAAATGTATTGAATTTCCTTAGAGAATCTGAAGGCAAATAAATCACGCACTAAATATAGTGACGGTCGAAGTCGTGGGCATATATAGAGAGAATTAAAAAGGAGCAAAAACATGAAATTAAATACAAAATCAGCTTTTCGATTCAAAGATAATGACAAAAATAGAAAATATATCGTTATGCAAGTTAAGTTGCAAGAAGCAGTTTTTGGAACTGGTTCAGCTAGAACTACCATCACTGAATTAGAGGATGTTCTAAACGAACAAGTAGAAAAAGGGTATAAACTACATACAATGTCTACTAGCAAAGGTGGAAAAGGAATGTTAGGCGGAGATCATATTTTTGCTACGTTGGTATTTGAAAGAATAGACTAAGTAACAAAAAAGACAAGCCTGCTACTGCTGACTTGTCTGATAATACCTAACTGAAAATAAGCAAAAGGTTAGATATTTACAACATCATTATACCACTCTTGCAGTTAAAAAGCGACTGACGGCATTTCTCACGCTCATCAGGCTATAACTCTCTAATGCAGTATAATGCGATATAGTTTAGACGATTTTCAACACTTTGGCATTTTAGAAACGCTTAAAACGCTCTAAACAATATCAAAAAAATTAAAACTCTTGAAATATTGGGGCATGTATGTTAAAATTAACTTACATTGTGAGTAAAGTTACTGCATATGTAACTAAAAAAGCCCCACCGTTGCAGCGATGGGGTTTTTTGCTACCCTCTTAAAGGGTTAACCATTACTTATTGCGCTTTTTTATCCATAGCTTGAAAAGCTCAGATAAGACGTTGATAAGCAACGGAGCTAGAAAAACTGTGAGTAAAGTTTCTAGCATATATAACACCTCCCTTCATGAATTAAATTGAGGGGGCGAAAACATTATATCAAAAACACCCATCACAAACAAGCCCATATAAGCCCCATATCCTCCTTGTTTCCTACTCTGATACAATTTACCGTCTGACTACTTAAAATCGAAAATAAGGGGGTTCTCGTAGCCCCTCGCATGGTATAAACTCAAAATCTTTTCTAATTGCTTGCCTGCTGATGGAAAAGGAGTAAAACCATGAAAATAACAGAATACACCAAAAAAGACGGATCTACAGTCTATCGCTCCAGCGTCTATCTTGGCATCGATACCGTAACGGGTAAGAAAGTCAAGACGACTATATCAGGACGAACTAAAAGGGAACTAAATAGCAAGGCTATCCAAGCCAAATTAGAGTTTGAAAAAGGCGGATCAACAGTATATAAGGCGGTGGAGATAAAGACTTACGCCGAACTGGTGGAGAATTGGCTAGAAACGTACTGCCATACAGTCAAAAAGGCAACCCTTACAATAATCAAGAGTAGACTAAATAACTATCTACTTCCAGCCTTTGGAAACTACAAACTAGATAAGCTAACGCCCCCAGTTATTCAAAAGCAAGTCAATCAATGGGCAAAAGATTATAATCAACTAGGCAAAGGCTACCAAGAATATCCGCAACTTAACTCGCTAAATAAGCGAATACTTAAATATGCCGTATCCTTGCAAGTTATCTCTTTTAATCCTGCCCGTGATATTATCGTCCCACGTCGCAAACCAAAAGAAGGGCAAAAACTCAAATATCTGGATGATGATCATTTGAAAAAATTCTTGACTTATCTGGAGCAACTGCCAAACACTTACAAAAATTTCTACGATACCGTGCTATATAAGACGCTTTTAGCGACTGGTTTGCGTATTCGTGAGTGTCTAGCCCTCAAATGGTCTGATATTGACTTACAAAACGGTACACTAGACGTAAATAAGACTCTAAACTGTGAAAAAGAAGTCACTACCCCTAAAACAAAATCAAGCGTTAGAATGATTGACTTGGATACCAAAACGGTACTCATGCTACGGCTTTACAAAAATAGACAAGCGCAAGTGGGTAGAGAAATAGGCTTGACTTATGAGAAAGTATTCCCTAATTATTTCGATGAATATAGAGACGCTAGGACGCTTAGACATAGACTTGAGAAACATTTAAAACTTTCTGACTGCCCTCGTTTAACTTTCCACGCCTTCCGTCATACTCACGCTAGTATCTTACTCAATGCAGGACTGCCTTACAAAGAAATACAAACAAGGCTAGGGCATTCTCAGATATCAATAACCATGGATACATATAGCCACTTGTCCAAAGACAACAAGAAAAAAACGCTACTTCATTTTTATGAAAAAGCCATTGAAAAAAATTAAAAAGTTCCTAAAAAAATCCACAAAAAGTTTAAAAATCCATTAGCTCAATCGTGAAAAGTAGCCATATCAAGGGCTTTAAACGCCCTATTTGAAATTTAGCACGTTTCTCATAAAAAAATGAAAAAAAGTCTGACGATTTTGTCAGACCAAAAATAATATAACCTTAAAAAGAGAAGAACAATTCTTCCCTCCAACTATCATTATTTAGCAGCTGCGTACAATTCATCTACTTTGTTCCAGTTGATTACTGAGAAGAAAGCTTTGATGTAGTCAGGACGCACGTTGCGGTATTTCACGTAGTAAGCATGTTCCCAAACGTCCAAGCCCAAGATTGGTTTTTTACCTTCTGAGATTGGTGTGTCTTGGTTTGCTGTTGAAGTCACTTCAAGTTTACCTTCTTTGTTGACAACCAACCATGCCCAGCCAGAACCGAAACGAGTTGTTGCTGCTGCAGTGAAGGCTGCTTGGAATTCTTCAAATGAACCAAATGTTGCATCGATTGCTGCTGCAAGTTCTGCTGAAGGAGCTGTTTTCTCAGGAGTCATCAATTCCCAGAAAAGAGCGTGGTTCAAGTGTCCACCACCATTGTTAATAAGCGCTTGACGGATATCAGCTGGGATAGATTCTACATCAGCAAGCAAGGCTTCAAGATCTTCACCGATTTCAGGGTGTTTTTCAAGAGCTGCATTAGCATTGTTGACATAAGTTTGATGGTGTTTGTCATGGTGCAAGTGCATTGTTTCCGCATCGATGTATGGTTCCAAAGCGTCGTATGCATACGGAAGATCTGGTAAGATAATAGCCATCTGTAATACCTCTTTTTCTTTCTATATGAAAATGATAACGCAAACATTCACTTTTTTCAAGTTTTTTGCTTATAGATGAAGAAATCACTGAAATACTTTCTAATAATACTCTTCGAAAATCTCTTCAAACTGCGTCAACGTCGCCTTGCCGTACTCAAGTAAAAGCCTGCAGCTAGTTTCCTAGTTTGCTCTTTTGATTTTTCATTGAGTATAAAACAAGCAAATCAGCAAGAAACCCACGACAAGATAATCTTGACGCGGGTTAAAAAATTTTTCAGATAGTATCAATTGACCTGACTAGCAATCTGTAAGAGTGCCTTTTCAAAAAGGAAACTCTTTTCATAAAGACCTGTCTTAATCTGATAGTCTGTCTCAATCAAATAAGAAATAGCTTGCTTCAAAAAGCTCAAGGAAAGTCCTCGCGCATCTCTCAGCGCAAACTTAATCTGATAGGGATTAGGATTGCGTCCGAGAAAACTTCCTAGACTACTTGCAATCTGAGATTCTGTTTGCCCAGACTCCGCCAAAATCTTCACCTGAGTAAAAGTCCGAAATTGTCCTAACATGACAGCTATGAGCTTAATTTCATCTTCACCTTGCAAGGTCAAGTCTCTAACCAAATCGCGCGCCTGGTCCATCTTTTTAGTCAGAATAAACTGAGTTAAATCAAAAATATTGTCCTGCAAGGTCTTGGGAATAGCGTTGACAATATCCTCTTCCTCAATCACCCCATCTGACTTATAGGAATGTAAAAAGAGGAGATTTTTCTGGATTTCGCTAAATTGAAAACCAGACTTGATGAGGAGATTTTCAAAAGAATGATTGGCAAACTGCAGACCTTGTTTCTGACTCCACTTTTGGAAATACTGGCGCAATTCTTGCTCTTTAGCTTCTACTGCATCAAAAACCTTGGCATCACGCTTAAGTAATTTAACCAACCGTCTTTTGCTATCCAGTTTTCCTTCTGCAAAGATTAACAACTTGGTTGTTGGAGAAGGATTGTCAAGGTATTCCTCAAATGACTTGAGCTCATCATCTGTCAAAAAGCGTTTCTTGGCAGTTGTGATATCGACAAAATGGTCTAATATCACGATTTTCTCATCCGCAAAGAAAGGAAGGCTGACCAGCTCCAGTTCAACATCCTTGTAAACTACTTCTTTCATATCAAAGTAGGCAAAGTTGAGGTCAGCAGAATCATAGCCAATCTGTTTCAACACTTGACTCTTCATCACTTCAAACTGACCCTGGTCTGTCCCTGTAAAAAGGCTCAGGCTCGATAAATTTGATAAAGTCAACTTCTGGCTTTCTTCAATAGCTAGCATCTTCTCTCCTTTCTTCTGATTTTTTAATGAATTTAATCAATATAGCGCAATTTCCCACGGAAATCTTCTAGGCTCTCGTACCCTTTTTCCGCCATGATTTCTTTCAGTTCATTGGTAATACGTTCGAAAGCACCGACGCCTTCTTTGTGAAGAGTAGTACCTACCTGCACCATACTCGCTCCACAGAGGATATGTTCAAAGGCATCACGACCAGTCAGAACGCCACCTGTTCCAATGATTTGGATTTGAGGATTTAAGCGTTGGTAGAAAGCGTGAACATTGGCTAAAGCAGTCGGTTTTATGTACTCTCCACCAATCCCACCAAAACCATTCTTAGGACGAATCACGACCGACTCATCTTCTATATAAAGACCGTTTCCGATTGAGTTAACGCAGTTGACAAACTTGAGCGGATATTTGTTGAAAATAGCTGCCGCTTGATCAAAGTGAACAATATCAAAATATGGTGGCAATTTAATTCCAAGAGGTTTGGTAAAGTAGGCAAATACTTCTGACAAAATTCGGTCAGTTGTCTCAAAATCATAGGCAATCTGAGGTTTACCTGGAACATTTGGGCATGAGAGATTGAGTTCAGTTAGACCACGGAAGTCACTCTCTTGGACTTTTTTCAAAATAGTATGAGTTTCCTCTGGAGACATTCCAACTAGAGAAAGGAAGAAAGTTCGGTTTGGCTCTTTTTCCTGCAAATCCAAAAGATAATCCAAATAATAGTCTAAGCCATTATTTGGTAGACCCATAGAGTTGATAGAACCAAGCGGAACATCTTGGTATCGTGGCTCAGGATTTCCCTGACGAAAGTCCAAGGTCGCTGTCTTAGTGACAAAGGTTCCTGCCGCTGAGTTTTTAACCCCCTCTAGCTCTTCTATCGTCATACAAGCCACACCTGCTGCATTCATCAAGCAGTTGTCAAACTCAAAACCAGCAATTTGTGTTTTCGTTGATACCATGATTCTGATCCTCCAGATTCCTTTTATTGCTAATATTATACCATATTTTCACAATTTTCTCTTTTAGAAAGATATTTCAAAGAAAAAAACGTTCGTATTTTTTTATCGATTTTTCAAAAAGTCCTAAAACTAAATTGATAGAATTTTTAGAAAATTTTTGTTTTTCTCTTTACAGTTAAAAAAAATTCTGCTATAATGACACACATAATTAAATTAGAATTTAAGGAGAACGATATGACATCTGCTAAAGAATATATCCAAAGCGTGTTTGAAACTGTAAAAGCTCGTAACGGGCACGAGGCTGAATTCCTCCAAGCTGTTGAAGAATTTTTCAACACTTTGGAACCTGTATTTGAAAAACACCCTGAGTATATCGAAGAAAATATCTTGGCACGTATTACCGAGCCAGAGCGCGTGATTTCTTTCCGTGTTCCTTGGGTTGACCGTGATGGAAAAGTTCAGGTAAACCGCGGTTACCGTGTTCAATTCAACTCAGCTGTTGGACCATACAAAGGCGGACTTCGTTTCCACCCAACTGTAAACCAAGGGATTTTGAAATTCCTCGGTTTTGAACAAATCTTTCAAAAAAACGTCTTGACTGGACTTCCAATCGGTGGAGGTAAAGGTGGATCAGACTTCGATCCTAAAGGTAAAACAGATGCTGAAGTGATGCGCTTCTGCCAAAGCTTCATGACTGAATTGCAAAAACACATCGGACCATCACTTGACGTACCTGCTGGTGATATCGGTGTTGGTGGACGTGAGATTGGTTACCTTTACGGTCAATACAAACGCCTTAACCAATTTGATGCTGGTGTCTTGACTGGTAAACCTCTTGGATTTGGTGGTAGCTTGATTCGTCCAGAAGCAACTGGTTACGGTTTGGTTTACTACACTGAAGAAATGCTTAAAAGCTAACGGTAACAGCTTTGCTGGTAAAAAAGTGGTTATTTCAGGTTCCGGTAACGTTGCTCAATACGCTCTTCAAAAAGCAACTGAACTTGGTGCAACTGTTATCTCTGTATCTGACTCAAATGGTTATGTCATCGATGAAAACGGGTATCGACTTCGATCTTTTTGGTAGATGTTAAAGAAAAAAACGTCGTGCTCGTTTGACTGAGTATGCAGCTGAGAAAGCAACTGCTACTATATCACGAAGGTTCTGTATGGACTTACGCTGGAAACTATGACATCGCTCTTCCATGTGCGACTCAAAACGAAATCAACGGTGAAGCAGCTAAACGTTTGGTTGCTCAAGGCGTTATCTGTGTATCTGAAGGTGCCAACATGCCAAGCGACCTTGATGCCATCAAAGTTTACAAAGAAAATGGTATCTTCTACGGACCTGCCAAAGCTGCCAACGCTGGTGGTGTAGCCGTTTCAGCTCTTGAAATGAGCCAAAATAGCCTTCGCCTCTCATGGACTCGTGAAGAAGTTGATGGACGTCTCAAAGACATCATGACAAACATCTTCAACACAGCTAAAACAACTTCAGAAACATACGGTCTTGATAAAGACTACCTTGCAGGAGCTAACATTGCTGCCTTTGAAAATGTAGCAAACGCTATGATTGCACAAGGTATTGTTTAACATTCATTTGCTCAATCCTCAATCGCTCCGATTGAGGATTTTTTGGTTGAGTTAAACAGTTAGAAAATTACTTACTCGCCCCCTTCTTACCCACTAGCCAAAAAAAGAAAAACCGCTACTCCTAAGAATAGCGGTTTAATCATGTTTTTAAGCTACTAATGTAGTCGCTCTATTATTTGGCGCTTTTTTCTTTTAAATACTTTTTACCCAGTTCAACTTCTTAAGAAGGCCAAATGATATTCTCCATTCAATTTAACTGCTACTTTCTCGTGGATAGACTGATTTTCTAAAGAACATATTTCTCCATATTTCCAACTTTCATGCTCCCCTGATAATCTAGTGACTGACTTCACTTGATTATCTAAGTTAGCAACTGTAGCACTAAGCTCTTCTTTTGGAACAATTTCTTCAGTAATTGTAAATGATTGTTCCCCTATCTTCAATTCTCTGGCTTCTTGCTCATTGATAGCAAATCCTCCTACTAAGTGAACATTAAATAAGTCAGAAACTTTTAGTAGTTCTTCTTTAGAAATATTATCAAGTAGTCTACATTTATAGAAAGTACTATCAATTTTTATGGCAAATTCTCTATTTTTGGTCTGATATAAGTCACCAATCTCCAACAAATCATTCTTTTATTTCATAAGTATCATCATGATTGCTTACTTTACTTTCAATATCTTCATATGAAATTAATTGATTAGTTACACCATAATGCTCTCCTTTATAATCGAATCGATTATAACTTGAGTCGAGAAATTTAACATCATACTTCTCATATGTACATCCAGTCAATCCAAGTAAACTTAAGAAAAAAATTACGGAAAGATAGATCTTTGTGAATTTCATAGTTCTCCTCCTAATTTTCTATAGTTAAATTATCAAAAATTAATAACGCTTCTCTCCAATATGTCTTGACAGACTTATTTTTGGATATGAAGTAAAGTCAAAACAATTCCCCAAACTTCCATCCAAAAAAATTTAACACTTCCTTCATTTCCATCATAGCATATAATTAAACGCCTTTTCTGCTCACAATTACTAAATTAGCAACAAACAATAATACAACATAAAAAGTTAAAAGCTAGTAAATTGGTTGTGCTTCTAGAATTATTTTCTAAAAATTATATTAACTGGTAAAATTACTGGAATCCAAAAAAATATTAAGAAAAAAACTTTATTTGTTGCAAATAATATAAATAAACTTTCTACAACAGCTAAAAGTAAATTTCCACCTTTCGCAATAAACAATGTCAATAGCATGTGGAAATGATTTAGCAATATTAGTAATAACCAACTAACTATTCCTACGTAAAAAAATAATATGAAAAGTGTCCTAACTCTATACCTACAACTACCCATAAAGGAATAGTGAGTAAAGATAATAGTAAATCTAACACAAAAAGTTTCGCTCCCCATATACTGGATATATTTCTCCCGCTCCTAATATTCTGATAATTATTAGCATTGATTTCTTGTTCAGATACTAATAAAGTGATTATCGTAGTTATCATACAATAGCCTAACATGGGTAAAAAGATAATATTTTTCCAATACAATTGTGTTATTTACAGATAATATGTAAATTGGAATTGTCAATAGTTGTATAGTAGACAAAATCAAAATAATGTATAGTTGATACGAACCTTTAAATTTAAACATTTCACTTTTTTTAGCAATTGGATCATTACTTAACCTCCAATTTAACATTAACAAAGAAACAATAAATAGAATCAATGATAGAAATACGGTAAATACTACCATTTTAACGTCTGTTACATGATTTGTTAAATCCAAATCTCCTGACGGTTTTATATACATAAGACTATAAGCAATTTTTATAATGATATGTAAAAAGGAAAGAAGAACCAAAAAGCTACTTTGAGCGATAAAAGGTGCAACAAAAAAACAAATCAAGGAGTTAATAGATACTAAGATATAGGGGTTGATCCGTTTCGAAAAATAGATACAAGAGTGGCAATACCCATATGGATGTTATCGAAATAAGTACTAAACAAATTAAGTCACCAATTATATTCAATGATATTAAGTCGCCATACAAAAAAATTACTTGTAAATAATAATATAGCTAAAAACCATACGTTCGAAATGAGTAAATCTTTTTAATTTTTAAAAAGTATCTTTTACGATATATATTTTTTATGCTATCATTTCGAAAGTATATATTCTGGAAGTTTCCTGCAGCTTCTTCTGCTTTATAATCATATAAAAAAATAACAATCCAATAAGCGTATACAAAAAGACGGCTTCCCACCAATATATTGAAAAACTTTCTAGAATACTCGGTCCAACAAGTAATACAGCTATTAAAATCGACAATCCAGGAGCTATTATCAAGAATTTTTTTGGATGTATTTTTTTCGCTGTTTTAACCATTCTGATTTAAATATTTTTATCATATTGCGTCACCTCCATGAACAATTCTTATAAATAAAGATTCTAAATCATCACTTTGAACATTCGAACCATCGTAAAAAATTTGACCATCATGTAAAATAACAACTTTATCTGCCACTTTACTAACTTCATACAGTTGATGGCTAGATAAAAGAATTGTCATTCCTGATTTCTTTAAAGAAATCATTAAATTCAACAATTCCTTTATACCATCTGGATCCAATCCATTGGTAGGTTCATCTAAAATGAGCAAATCTGGACTAGTAATTATTGCCATACCTAATCCCAAACGTTGTTTCATACCTAAAGAAAGCTCCCTGCTTTTTTCTTTCCCGTATTAGATAGCCCAATCAAGTTTAATACTTCATTAATTCGTTCGTCAGAAATGTCATATAACAATGCTCTTGTTTTTAAGTTATCATAAGCAGATAAGTTCATGTAGATAGCTGGAGTTTCAATAAGCGCTCCAATCTCATATATACCCGCATTTTTTTCCCATTAAAAATAACCGTACCACTATCAGCATTTTCAAGACCAAAAATAATCTTCATAATTGTTGATTTTCCTGCACCATTAATACCTAATAATCCACAAATACTCCCCTCTTTTATTTCAAAAGAAATATTTTTCAGTACTTCTCTATCCTTATATGATTTTTCTAAGTTTTTTGAACTTGTATATTCATAACTATAATTCCTCCTTGTTTTTATACTTGTATGTTATACTTTATTTTTTTCAAAATTTGTTCAGAATTTCCAATTTTACAAAAATTAAAAAAATAGACAGTCCTCAATTTAGAAAACCATCTATTTTAATACATAACTATTATATGGAAGCTATCTAGTATATCCCTATAGAATTATTTTTTTAATAAGCAACGTCACTTGAGCGCCACCTCTATCTGGATTTGATAAAAAAACAATTCTCCTAAATGTCTAGTTGCAACTTGTTTAGCAAATGCTAACCCTAAACCATAGTGCTTATTATTCCTACCTTTATTCTCAGTATAAAATAACTTATCTGCATTTAATAAGGACTGTTCAGTAAAAGGCAGACCATTATTCCACACTACAAAATTAATATACTCTGTTTCCTCAATGATAGTAAGCGTAACTTTTTTTCTCCAGAACTATATCTTGCTGCATTTGCTAAAATGTTAATTAATGCCCGATTTAAATTAAAGCGATTTCCCTTAAAAAAATATTAATTTTGTAGTATTATTAATTTTGAAATCAACCTTTGCATTATTCATTACAGATTTCGCTTCTACTGACAGCTCACTTAAAAATTCGGATAAATGTATCTGTTCTCCATAATCTTTATCTTCAATTAGTAATCTTGAATAATCAATCATTGAACTAAAGTATCTTTCAAAAACTACTATACTGTTATTCATTGACTGAGTGTATTCCTTCTGTTGAACAGTCAAGTTAGTTAATTCAAGCAACTCTAAATTTCCCTTTAGTACTGTTAAAGGAGTTTTTTTACATCATGAGCTAATGCACCAACTTGAAAAAGATAAATCTTCCTTCTCCCTTCTCTCTGATTTGAGTAAATTAGTTAACTCGTCGTCCTTTTTGATATAATACAGAAAGAATTTCATCGAACTCTTGTATTTGAGCAGGAATGATTTTTATCTTTAAATGTTAACTGTCCCATGTTTAAAGTCTTTTTTTGTATGAGGAGAAAATTATTTGAAAATTCTTTTTATTAATCTTGTAAGTGACCAAATGAGTAAAATTGTTTCGATAACGAAGAAAAAAATAAATAAGAAAATAGATTAAATGAAATGTGACGCAAATTCGGATTAACAAACTCAGGTATCATGGGTTGCCTGACAGTAAGTACAATCTCTGAATTAGCGTAATACCCATAATACACTGCATCATTACTTATAGATTCATTTTTAGCAAAAACTTCTCGATAGGCAGGCAAATCCTTTTTTTGATAGTTGCCCTCTTCAATTGTACCTGTCTTGCGATTAAATACAACATAGTCAAATATAGAGTTATTCATTGCTTGGACTACATCACTTAAATTGCTGCTATCACTCACTGAAATTTCCATTTTAGAGCCGTATACATTTAATTGTCCAGTAAAAACAAGTAAATAAGTAAATATAAAAAATAAAAGTATACTCAGTAACGTACCTGTTACTAGTTCTAAAACAGTCCTTATTATTCGCCCTCTAATTGTACTCTTCTTATTCATGCCACTTGTATCCCATACCTCTAACTGTTTTTTTATAGGATTAATTCCATACGATGAGAATTTTTAATCTTATTTGATAGATATACTCAGATATTGAACGAAAGAGGGTTTCAGCATCATCATCATAAACATTTTCATATATATCTTGTACAGTAAAAAAATTTTTTTCTTGGATTGCTAGATAATAGCTCTATGATATCATATTCCCTACTTGTAAAAGGCAAGACTATCTCCATTAATACAAACAATTTTTTTCTTGTAAATAAATCGTTATTGGAGATAATTCTCGAACAATTTGATTACTTAATTCACCTTGTTTGTATCGTTCTTCTCGTTTAAGATTTGCAGCAACTTTAGCAATTAATTGATTGATGCTGAAAAGGTTTTTGTAATATAGTCATCTCCTCCTAAATTCAATCCTGATACTATATCTTCTTCGGTATCTTTTGCACTAACAAAAATAATAGGGGAGCTTACTTTATTTCTAATCTGCTTACAAATTTGCATACCATCTATATTAGGCATCATTACATCTAATAAAAATCAAATCAAATCCTTTGAAATTATTAATATTGATTGGTACGGTGACTTCTTGATACGTCGTTACCTGATAGTTTTTCATTTCTAAAATAGTTCGCATCAGTTTCAAAATTTCAAAATCGTCATCTACAACTAATATCTTATACATTCTATCACCTCAAAAAAATTTTTAGAGAACTACCTGCAAAGCTCCGTATTCTTGACAAAGAATAGTTTCAATGCATCAATTTGTAATTGTTCTTTATTTTTTTAAATTAAATTTTTTTAGAAACTAGTACAAATCTATTTTTACACTATCTTGAACAAAAATTCGTAATATTTAATAATCTAATTTGAGTGCCGTCAATGTCATTTCTTATCCAGCAGGAATATCCATAACTTTCCCATCTATATGTGAATAATCCTTCCCCTTAAGTTCTCCAAGGTAATGTTTCAATGATTCTTGATTATTTTTAATCTATACCCTCATCACCTACTGAAGCAACAATTATTGAACCTTGACATTTGAGATTGTATCAGAGAAAATTCAGATTTTATTCAGAGAAAAAATCATCTTTACACTGCTAGTGAAATTCAAATTTAAGAAAGAATCAATTTCTAAAATTTTTCATGTCCTAAAAAAACGGAATACGTTTTGAACTTGTTCAGATTATTTTCTATCCCTTCTTCCACTTATGCCCAGCCCAGCCTGCCAAAACAAGTAAAGCAAGGTTAAAAATGATAAAGAAATGTGACCTTTTCAACTTTTCTTTTCAAGATAGGTTGAGTATTCCTATCCTCCTCATCCTCAAAAAGAATTTTAGGTAATTTATAATACCGTTCTGAAGTTTGGTATTGATTTGCGGTAATTCGTTTCATAGCGCTCCTCCAAGTTCTTTGAGTATTAAATCTCCACTTGATTTCAATCGAACCAAGCCACTTTTTTCTAATTCAGCCATACGAGAGATGGCTTCAACAATATCAATTCTCATTTCACGTACTAAAAATGAAATGACAATATAGCGTGATGATTGTAATTCTTTTATCATTTTCCCTCCTGAAAATAAAAAAAGGAGAACAATATTCAACTGTTCTCCACGATAAATTTGTTAAAAAGAAAAACCCTGCCAAATTAATTTTTGGTAGGGTTTTTGGTAGGAAACTAAATTAATTTATCAGTTTCTAAAATGTGTTCACAATTCTAAAAGGCTGATACTATAGTATTCCGAATTCTAATTGGTATATGCCTCTTATTTAAGAGTAACTGAAGCTCCAGCTTCTTCCAATTTAGCTTTGATTTCTTCAGCTTCTGCAGTTGCAACGCCTTCTTTAACAAGTGCTGGTGCACCGTCAACAAGTTCTTTAGCTTCTTTAAGTCCAAGACCTGTGATTTCACGTACAACTTTGATAACGCCAACTTTTTTGTCGCCTGCAGATGTCAATTCAACGTCGAATGAATCTTTAGCAGCACCAGCGTCAGCAGCACCAGCTGCAGCAACAGCTACAGGAGCAGCTGCAGTTACACCAAATTCTTCTTCGATAGCTTTTACAAGGTCGTTCAATTCAAGGATTGAAGCTTCTTTAATTTCAGCAATAATGTTTTCAATGTTCAATGCCATTGTTATTTCCTCCAAATATGTTTTAAATTTATAATAGATTTTCGTAGCTAGGCTACGCTGCGTAGCTTAAGATTAAGCTGCGTCTTCTTTGTTGTCTGCAACCGCTTTGACTGCAAGAGCAACGTTGCGCACTGGCGCTTGAAGTACAGAAAGGAGCATAGAAAGAAGTCCTTCGCGGTTTGGAAGAGTTGCAAGAGCAAGAATCTCTTCTTTAGATGCGACAGCGCCTTCGATTGCACCACCTTTGATTTCAAGTGCTTCAGCGTTTTTAGAAAAGTCGTTCAAGATTTTCGCTGGTGCGATAACATCTTCGTTAGAAAATGCTACTGCAGATGGTCCAACAAATACAGATGCAAGATCTTCAAGACCAGCTTTTTCAGCTGCACGACGCAAGATTGAGTTTTTAATAACTTTATACTCAACTTCGCTTCCACGAAGCTCACGACGAAGAACTGTATCTTGCTCAACTGTCAAACCACGAGCGTCTACAACGACGATAGATGCAGCAGCTTTCATTTTTCAGCTACTACGTCAACTAGTTCCGCTTTTTTAGCAATAATTGCTTCACTCATTAGTGTGTTCACCTCCGTTATTATTTTGCTTGGGGAAATTTTTTTCAAAAAGAAAAACGCGCCCAAACCCTAGACACGAAAGTACAATACGCTTCTTTTTACATGATACGTTTTGTCCTCGGTAGGATATTTATGAGTCGAGCTCCCCTACTGTCTTAGAGCAGTTTTTTCAAACCGTATATAAGTATAGCATAGTTAAAAAAAGAATGCAAGATTTTTGCAAACTTTTTTAAAATTTTTTGTGATTTTTCTTTTAAAGTTCTACTGTCAGGGCTTGACCTTGCTTAACAACCTGTTCTCCAGCAATATAAACATCATCAACATCACTGGACTTGACAGCATAGACTAGGTGAGAGGCATATTTTCTTGGGGTTGAAAATGGATTTTCCCTTGTGGTTGAATAACGAGAAAATCTGCCTGCTTGCCGACTTCCAAACTTCCTATCTGATGTTCTATCCCTAGGACCTTAGCCCCTTCGATTGTCAGTGCCTTGAGGGCTGTTTCGATAGGAAATTGGCTGGCATCTCCACTTTTCATCTTCTGAAGAAGGGCTGCTGTCCGTCCTTCCTCAAACATGTCTAAATTATTATTAGAAGCGACCGAGTCAGTCGCAATTCCTACTGCTATTCCTGCTTTTTGCAGTTGGATGATGGGAGCAATCCCTGATGCCAGTTTGAGGTTACTGATAGGATTGTGGGCAATAGACACTTGAGAAGTTGCCAAGCGTTCAATTTCTCTCTCGTTTAGTTCGACCCCGTGAGCAAAGACAGACAGATGATCTAAATACCCCAGTTCTTCTAGAAAGGCTAAGGGGCGTTTGCCGTAGCGTTTCAGGATAATGCCTGACTCCTCCTTGGTCTCCGCAACATGAATATGGATAGGAATATTCAACTCTTTTGCCATATCTAAGCTTTCTGCCAGCAAGTCTCTACTACAGCTATACGGAGAATGTGGGGCTACCATAACCTTGAAATTTGGGTTTTCATATCCTAAAATTTCCTCTATGATGGTTCGTGTTCTAGCAATTGTCTCAGCAGTTGTTTCTGCCTCTGAAGAAAAGAGGGTCGGTGAGAAATAACAACGCATCTTGGAAGCCTTGACTGCCTGATAAATTCTCTCAATATCTACACCATTGGGATTATACATATCGTTGAAGGTTGTCGTTCCTGACTGGAGCATTTCTGTCAGAGCCTCTTTGACTGCCTTGGTAGTCATGTCGGGAGTAAACTCAGCTTCTGCTGGCCAGATGTAGTCATTGAGCCATTCATGGAGATTACTATCATCCCGAATCCCTCGCAAACCTGTCATAGCAGAATGAGTATGGCAATTGACCAAACCAGGCATGATCCAGGCTTCCTGATAGTCTATAATCTGCTCAGCTTGCTCTAAAACCTCTGGCTTCTCTTGACCGACATAGACGATTTGAGAATCCTTAACGGCTAAGATACCATTCAGATAAACATGGAAATCTTGATCACAAGTCACGATATTTACATGCTGATAGACTTTCATTGTTTTTCTCCTTCTAAGGCCTTGATTTTTTCTAGCTATTGTAACAAAAAAGTCACCCGAAGGCAACTTTTTTTGGCTCTATAATATTTGTAGTGGGTAAATCCCCTATGGATATTATGGAGCCGATTTTGATTATGAAAAAAGTCCCATAAGATCTATAATGAAAAGCGACCAAACCATCATTAGAAAGAATCATATGGAACAATTACATTTTATCACAAAACTACTCGATATTAAAGACCCTAATATCCAGATTCTAGACATCATCAATAAGGATACACACAAGGAAATCATCGCCAAACTGGACTACGACGCCCCATCTTGTCCTGATTGTGAAAGTCAAATGAAGAAATATGACTTTCAAAAACCGTCTAAAGTTCCTTACCTTGAAACGACTGGTATGCCTACTAGAATTCTCCTTAAAAAGCGCCGTTTTAGGTGCTATCATTGTTTGAAAATGATGGTAGCTGAGACTTCTCTCGTCAAGAAGAATCACCAAATCCCTCGTATTATCAACCAAAAAATTGCTCAGAAGCTGATTGAAAAAAATTCTATGACTGATATTGCCCATCAGCTGTCCATTTCAACTTCAACTGTCATTCGCAAGCTCAATGACTTCCGTTTTAAGCATGATTTTTCTTGTCTTCCTGAGATTATGTCTTGGGATGAGTACGCTTTTACTAAGGGGAAAGATGAGCTTCATTGCACAAGATTTTGAAAAGCTCAATATTATCACTGTTCTTGAGGGACGAACACAAGCTATTATCCGAAATCACTTCCTTAAATATGATAGGGCAGTCCGATGTCGAGTGAAAATCATTACTATGGATATGTTTAGTCCCTACTATGACTTAGCTAGACAACTTTTTCCGTGTGCTAAAATCGTTCTAGATCGTTTCCATATTGTGCAACATCTTAGCCGTGCTATGAGTCGTGTCCGTGTCCAAATCATGAATCAGTTTCATCGAAAATCCCATGAATACAAGGCCGTCAAGCGCTACTGGAAGCTCATCCAGCAGGATAGTCGTAAATTGAGTGATAAACGTTTTTATCGCCCTACTTTTCGTATGCACTTAACGAATAAAGAGATTCTTGACAAGCTTTTGAGCTATTCAGAAGACTTGAAACACCACTATCAGCTCTATCAGCTCTTGCTTTTTCACTTCCAGAATAAGGAACCAGAGAAATTTTTCGGACTTATTGAGGACAATCTTAAGCAGGTTCATCCTATTTCTCAGACTGTCTTTAAAACCTTCCTCAAGGATAAAGAAAAGATTGTCAACGCCCTTCAACTACACTATTCTAACGCCAAATTAGAAGCAACCAATAATCTCATCAAACTTATCAAACGCAATGCCTTTGGTTTTCGGAACTTTGAAAATTTCAAAAAACGGATTTTTATCGCTCTAAATATCAAAAAAGAAAGGACGAAATTTGTCCTTTCTCGAGCTTAGCTTTTCTTCAACCCACTACAGTTGACAAAGAGCCCTTTTTTTGTCCATAAGACTTCAAAGTAGAAAGGATTATTCAGAGCTAAAAGCTGCAGCTTGCTGCATTTGGTAATACTTACCCTTTCTAGCCATGAGATCCTGATGATTGCCATGCTCCACAATATCGCCATCCACCAAGACAAGAATCAAATCTGCATCCTGAATAGTTGACAAACGGTGAGCAATGATAAAGCTTGTACGCCCCTTCATGAGTTTAGCAAAGGCATCCTGAACTAGCACTTCTGTCCGTGTATCGATGGAGGAAGTTGCCTCGTCTAAGATAAGAATCTTAGGGATAGCTAGAAAGACTCGGGCGATGGTCAAGAGTTGGGCTTGACCGACAGAGAGAGATTCTCCCGCATTTTCCAACTTGGTATCGTAACCCTGCGGCAACTGTTGGATGAAAAAGTCTGCATTGGCTGCTTTGGCAGCAGCAATCACTTGCTCCCGACTAGCATCAGGATTACAAAAGGCAATATTGTCATGGATGGTTCCTTGCTTGAGCCAGGTTTCTTGGAGCACCATACCAAACTGTTGTCTCAATGATGCCCGGGTATAGTCATAAATGGATTTCCCATCCAGCAAGATATCTCCCGAGTTAATGGGATAAAAACGCATGAGAAGATTGATAAGGGTTGATTTTCCAGCACCTGTCGGACCAACAATAGCCACCTTGCTACCAGCTGGAATATCAATAGATAAATCCTTAATCAAAATCTTTTCAGGATGGTAGCCAAAATAGACATGTTTAAAGGAAATAGCTCCCTTAACTTGGTCACTAGTCAACTCTTCCTTACCTGTTTCAGCCACCTCAGGACTATCTAAGACTCCATAAACACGTTCTGCACAAGCCAAGGCACTTTGCAACTCAGCTAGCACTGAAGAAATATCATTAAAAGGCTTGGTGTACTGTTGAACATAGTTCAAAAAAGTCACTAAGCGTCCAATGGTCAAGGTAGAGCCTATCATGATACGATAAGCTCCCACTCCAGCTAGAAGGGCATAAATAAGCGCATTGACAAAGCGAGTCGAAGGATTGACCGTTGAAGAATAAAAGATAGCTGACTGCGAATAACCTGCATAGTTGTCATTAGCCTCACGCAGCCTTTGGATAAATTCTTCTTGAGCATTAAAGGACTGGATAATGGTCTGCTGACTAAGCGATTCTTCAATCAACTGAGTCTGAATTCCTCTCGTCTCCGTTTGCTTCTGGAAGAGATGATAGGAGCGTTTGGCAATAAAGCGTGAAATCACCATGGAAAGTGGCGTCAACAGCAAGACTAAGAGAGTCATGAGGAGATGAATTTGAAGCATGGCTAGAATACTAACCAAAATCATTAAGACGCCAATAAAAAATTGGTTAAAAATCATGGTCAAGCCAGCTGCCAACTGTTCGATGTCTGTGGTCACACGACTGACCATCTCTCCACTTCCTTGCTGATCAACAAAAGCAATCGGTAACCGATGAAGCTTATGGATGGTTTGCTCTCGCAAGTCTCTGGTATAAGAGAAGATTAAGCGATTATAGAGAAGAGGATTGACCCACTGCACAAGGGTATTTCCTATGACCACCAAGATCATTTGGAGAAAAATCTGCCAAAAAACTGGTGAAGAACCAGCCACCAGGACTTGGTCAATGACCTGCCCAATCAAGATAGGTAGGTAAATTGATAAGCCAACTTGGGCAATAGTTCCTAGAAAGGCTAGGAAAAGGAGGAAGGGATGGCTTGCTAAATCTACGGCTAAACGTTTGAGCGTCTGGTTTGCAGTTTGTCGTCTCATGCTAGTCCTCCTTTCCATGTTGAGATGCATTGATTTCGCGATAGACTTGACTCGATTTCATCAAGTCCTCGTGCTTGCCGATAGCTAGTAGCTCACCTTTTTCCAAGAGGAGAATCTGGTCAGCCATCTGTAAAGTCGATGTTCTTTGAGAAATCAAAATTAAGCTTGTATTTGGCAAATTTTCTCGAATAGCTTTCAAGAGCCTAGACTCGGTAATGGTGTCGAGGGCCGAAGTCGCATCATCTAGGATGAGAAATGGAGTTTGGCGCAAAACTGCTCGTGCGATGGACAGCCTTTGTTTTTGACCGCCCGAGAAATTTCGCCCTCCTGCCTCAACTATGGCATCCAAGAGTCCTTCCTTTTCACTGACAAATCCTTTGCTTGCGCAATTTCCAAGGCCTGCCAGAGTTCTTGGTCAGATAGTTCTTGATCTAAACCTATAGTCAAGTTGGAACAAATGGTTCCTTTAAAAAGTTCGACTTTTTGGGGCACATAGGCAATCCAGGACCGACACTGCTCCAAATTAAGAGGACTAGATCCATCTCGATAAAGGTCTATGCTCCCCTTGTCTGCTGGATAAAGTCCAAGTATGAGTTGTACTAAGCTTGATTTACCAGAACCTGTTCCCCCAATGATACCAAGGATTTGCCCTTGCTGCATATCAAAGGAAATGTCTCTCAAAGAAGGCTGGGCCGCATCAGGATAGGTAAAGGTCAATTCTTGGACTTGTAAAACCTGATTACTGGTAGCTTGCTTTTGTTCTAATTCTGAATGGATATCTTCTGGAGCTTCGGCAAAGACTTCCTCGATTCGCTTGGCTGAGATGTAGGACTGGTTGAGAGAATTTATCAGCATGGCGAGCTTGACCAATTCCACCAAAATCTGTAGGAGATAGTTGATAAGGGCAATGAGAGCACCTTGACTGAGCAATCCTCCTTGAATAGAAATATAGCCTTGCCAGATAATGACTAGGAGAGTTCCATTTACAATCAGATAGGTCAGGGGTGTTAATAAACTGGACCAGAAACCCGTCTTTTCTTGTAAACTTGCATAGACTTTGTTAAGGGTTTGAAAAATCTGTAACTCTCGTTTTTCTTGTCCAAAAGCACGAATAACCCGCATACCTTGTAATTGCTGGCGCGTTTCTTGAACCAGTTGGTCCGTTTTCTTTCTGAGAACACTGTAGAGAGGATTAATCAGTCTAGAGAGCCCTACAATAACAATGGTCAAAATGACAACCATGACCAAGAACCAGAAAGTCAGCTCAGCTGAGATGCGATAGGCCATAAAAATGGCTCCAAAAACGATAATAGGCGCTCGTAAAAAGAGACGCAGGAATTGATTGATACCAGTCTGAATCTGGTAGGTATCCGAAATCAAGCGAGTGACCAAGCTAGAAGTGGTCAAACGATCTCTGCTGTCCTTGGGCAAGGAAAGAATATGGCGATAGAGGTCACCTGTCAATTCTTTGGCAAATCCAACCGCAGCCTTAGCTGAGTAGAACTGGGCTATTAAGGCTACTACCACACCAATCACTGCAAAGATAAGGAGCAACCCAATCTGCATCCAGAGATGTCCTTGATTTCTCTGGGGCAAGGATTGGTCAACAATCCCAGCAATCACCATGGGAACCAAGAGCTCAACACAGCTTCTAGTAACTTGAACAAGGGGGCTAAAATGGATTCCTTGATGTGGGGTTTAAAGTAAGATAATAGGTGTTTCATATATCCCTTCTATTCGTATTCTGGAAATGAAGAAAGTGGGAAGCACCCACCCTCTCTGTTTTATTTGTTTAAGTATGGCAGTAGATAGCCATATCCTGCTTTTTCCATCTCATCCTTGGCCACAAAGCGCAAGGAAGCAGAATTGATACAGTAACGGAGGCCACCAAACTCACGCGGTCCATCTGTGAAAACATGGCCCAAGTGAGCATTCCCCGACCGAGAACGAACCTCAATTCGCTCCATTCCATGACTGAGATCCTTGTAATAATGAATCAATTCCTTGGAAATCGGACGGCTAAAACTTGGCCAACCACAACCTGAGGCAAACTTATCCTTGGCAAAAAAGAGTGGCTCACCTGTCGTAATATCTACATAAATTCCCTCTTCAAAGGTTTGGTCATAGGCATTGGTAAATGGAGCCTCTGTAGCAGCTTCTTGGGTGACACGATAGGATTCTTCTGATAAGCTTTCCTTTAACACCTCTTGGCTAGGCTTTTCATAGTTAGAGGCATCAATCAATGGCTTATCAGCATCGGTCACATCGATATGACAGTAACCCGAAGGATTTTTCTTAAGATAGTCTTGATGGTAGTCTTCAGCCAGAATGTAATGACGTAGTTTCTCCACCTCTACTGCAATCTTTCGCCCAAGCATGCGCTCCTGCTCCTGCACCACTGTGTAGATAGCTGGCAAATCAGCTTCATCTTGGTAATAAATTCCGGTCCGATACTGACGTCCACGGTCATTCCCTTGTTGATTGACTGATAATGGATCAATAACACGGAAATAATAAAGTAAAATCTCTCTAAGTGACACTGCCTTCTCATCGTAAATCACTTGAACCGTTTCTGCATGGTCTGTCTCCTTGAGCAACTGGTAATTGGTCGTTTCGAATTGACCATTAGCGTAGCCAACACTGGTTGTTAGCACTCCAGAAATTCGTGAAAAATATTCCTCTAGGCCCCAAAAACAACCACCTGCTAGATAAATTTCTGCCATCTTTATTTCTCCTTTATCAAGTTTTTAACTAATACTCTTCGAAAATCTCTTCAAACCATGTCAGCTTACATCTGCAACCTCAAAATAGTATTTTGAGCTAACTTCGTCAGTTCTATCCACAACCTCAAAACACTGTTTTGAGCTGACTTCGTCAGTCTTATCTACAACCTCAAAGCAGTGCTTTGAGCAACCTGCGGCTAGCTTCCTAGTTTGCTCTTTGATTTTCATTGAGTATAAACTTCTTTTCTAAAAAAGGATAGGAAGCCCTCTGGTCAAGAGTTTCCCCATCCTATCTTCTATTCTTTTATTTTTGCTTCTACACGGACACCTTGGGTATCAACCTTCAAGTCATGAAGTTTTTCCTTTGAAAGGTTGCTTTTCCAATTCTGCCTTAATCGTTGGCATCTTGTCATGAGAAGCCAGAACCATAACTGTCGGCCCAGCACCAGAGAGGTAGGTCGCATAGGCACCATTCTCTTTGGCTACTTGCTTAATCGTCGCAAATTCTCTCACTAAATCTTGGCGATAGCGCTCATGGAAGAGGTCTCCCTCTATTGCTTGCCCAGCAGTCACCATGTCTCCTGCCAACAAGGCAACAACAGCTACATTGGCGATAGAACTGGCAGTAACAGCTTCCTTGTAAGATAATTTCTTAGGCAAGACACCACGGCTGTCTCGAGTACGCAATTCATAGTTTGGAATGTAGGCTAGGAAATCACACTCTGGAAAGTCTGCTACAATAGCAGAAACTTGTCCATCAACAGAGCTTGCAATAACGAGATTACCATAGATAGCTGGAGCCACATTATCAGGATGCCCTTCAATCTTGGTCGCTAACTGCAATTTTTCATTGTCAGACAAGTTAAGTTGACCCAGTTGGTTGGCGAGTTCAATCCCAGCAACAATAACCGAGCTGGAAGAACCCAAACCACGCGCCAAAGGAACATCACTAGTCATTTTCAAACGTCTTGGCTGCAAGTCTGGTACAATTTGCAAAGCGATTTGAGCAAGAGATTACGCTCGTCATGTGGTATCCATTTGCCAATCTGGTGTTCAATCAGCCACTCATCTCGTTCTTCACATACCTCAATTTGAAGATACTTGGTTACAGCTACACCGACCGAGTCAAAACCTGGCCCGATATTGGCACTGGTTGCAGGTACAATAATCTTCATCTTATTCTCCTAGCACCTTGAAGGTATTCAATAGGTCGAATTCTGAAACCTTCTTCAATTCAGCTGAGACATTTTCAAGCTGGGCTTTATTAATCTTGTGTGTGATGATAACAACACGCGCCTTGTCACCCTCTTTGCCATCTTGAAGGATTTGCTTGAAGGAAATATCTTGAGCGTTGAAGATTTCAGCCAATTTCAAGACCTGACCTTTTGAGTCTGGTGCCAAGATTGAGAAGTAGTAATTAGCTTTGACATCCTCTGGATTTGCCAAGACCAAGTCACGGCTGTATTCGTTGAAGTCTTTACCGATGGTTCCATCATTCAGGCGACGAACGATACGGACAATATCTGCTACAACACTTGTTGCAGTTGGTTTTTGACCCGCACCTGGTCCATAGTACATAGACTCACCGATACCGATAGATTCTACAAAGACAGCGTTCATTACGCCATTCACACTAGCAAGTGGGTGCGCTTAGGTAGGAAGGTTGGAGTCACTTCTGCAGCAATTCCTGAAGGAGTTTCCTCGATAGAGCCAACCAATTTCACTACATAGCCAAGTTCTTGGGCTACGGCTACGTCTTCTGGTGTGATGTTGCGGATTCCCTTGTGGGCTACATCGTCAAATGCAACCTTCATACCAAAAGCAAATTGGCTCAAAATCACCATCTTGTAGGCTGCATCAATCCCATCTACGTCATTTGTAGGGTCACTTTCTGCAAAACCTAGACGTTGCGCTTCCGCAAGAGCATCGTCGTAAGACCATCCTTCTTCCACCATCTTAGTCATCATGAAGTTGGAAGTTCCGTTGACTACACCAAGCACACGCGTAATTTTATCAGAAGCCAAGGAATTTGCCAAGGTACGAAGAATTGGAATCCCACCAGCTACTGCTGCTTCGTAGTAAAGTGCTACCTTGTTAGCTTTAGCGATTTCTAACAATTCTGCACCATGGACAGCCAAAAGATCTTTGTTAGCAGTAACAACGTGTTTCCCAGCCTCCAAGGCACGAGTGATAAAGGTTTTAGCAGGTTCGATACGCCCCATCAATTCCACTACGATCGTAATGTCTTGATCTGACAAAATGTCATCCACATTGGTTACAAAGTTAAAGTCATTCCCTGCTGCAAGCAAGCGATTCTTTTCATCTTCATCCTTGACCAATACCTTGGCAACTTCAATCTCTGAATGTGCTGATTGATTGATTTTTTCTCCATTTTCCTTTAGGAGGAAAGGCACGCCACTTGCAACGGTACCAAATCCTAGTAAAGCAATTTTAACTGTCATGTTTGTCTCCTCGAAATTTTTCTATTATAGCCATTATAACAGAATTTTTATGAAAATTCCTATTATAGTAAATCACTATTTCAGTCTAGAAAAGAAAAAACGAATCAGACGATTCGCTCTTCTTAAAGTCTGAAAATAACTTTCCAGAAATGATTATCCGATTTTTTGCAAATTAAGCACTGCATCGTGATTCATCAAGACTTGACCATACTCTTGTAAGACTGAGCGACTGATATCACTATCGTCTGCAAACTCGCGCATACGGGCCAACAGCCAAGCTGGATATGGACTAGGATGATTTTCAATATCCACTAAAATGGTCAAATAATAGCGCTCATTCATCTTGTAGAGTTCAGAAGTTTCCATTTCAAAAGTCACTGTCTTGGCAAAAGCTACCAAGTCAGACAACTTAGCAAAAGAAAGGATGTAGTAGATGTAAGGTTCTTTCTTGCTCTCAGCTTCTTGTTCAGCTTGCTCCTGCTCTTCTTCCTTGGCTTCAACTTGCTCTAAAGATTGAATCGCTTCGATATCATCCTTAGTTTTGTCTGCGATGCTTTTCTCCAAGGTTTTGATAAATTCATCTGGCGACATTTGAGCCAATTCTTCCATATCTGGTAAATCCGATAAGTCTTCAAAATCTAGATTTTGGTCAATCTTTGATTTGGTTACAAAAACATCTACCTTATCAGGTTTTGGAGTCACACGGAAGCTCAACATACCTGTATCCAGAAAGCTCTCAGGCATCTCTAACTCATCCAAGATAGCATAAAAGAACTCTTCTGTTTTTTCTTGAGGAACGAGAAAGTCAGCAATCTCCATCCCTCGATCCATCAAATCCTCTAAAGACATCGTGATTTTTAAAGTTGTATCACTGATTTGTTTCATTTTCATTGCTAGTAACCTCATACTTTCAGTTCTATCTATTATACTAGATTTTTTTAAGATTTTTATCAAAAGAAGGCTCCTCTGTCGGGATAGATTTTTCCATAGGGTAACTTCTGTAGAAGACTCTAATACTCTTCGAAAATCTCTTCAAACCACGTCAGCTTTATCTACAGCCTCAAAGCGGTGCTTTGAGCAACCTGCGGCTAGCTTCCTAGTTTGCTTTTTGATTTTCATTGAATATAAGAGAAAAATTTCTGCAAACAAATAGAAAAAGCCTTCAAAATCGGCTCTTAGCCAACTTTGAAGACCTAATACATCAGAAAGCTTATAGTTTAAAGGTTGCTACACCAAGGATAGAACGATTTAAGTTTCGAAGAATTTGAAGACTTTGTTCAAATTTCTTATAACGAGTCACTCCGTATTCTTCAACAAGAAGGACTGTATCTCTTTCCAAAAGCGATGGCACATCTTGTAAATCGACAAAATGCATTCCTTTTAAAGCCTCTTGATTTTGTTTCAATTTATCTAGGATAGCTTTGTTTGAGCTAACGATAGTCAATTCTTGTCCAGCATTTTTGTATGATAGAATATCTGCTAGATTAGCAATTGTTGTAATCTCTGTTACAAAATCAATTTGATACTGAGAAAAATCACCTGCTCTATTGATTGTTGGGTTAAAGAGATAAACCAATACATTTCCCATCACAACCAAAATCACACAGACTACTCCAATAACAGCTAAACGGAGAATCAAATTCTTCACATTCAATCCAAGTGCTGTCTCACCATTTGCATTCAATTCTTTAGAGTTGATGGTTTCCAATTTTTCAATTTTCACATTTGCATAAGTGTGTTTAAATTTCTCAATCAATCCATCAATTTTTCTCTCTAACAAGTCATTGACATCTTTACTTGGTGTCAAAATTTTCACATCAACCCCAGCATCGTCAATCATATAGTAGACGGTCAATTTTTTCCACCAATAGTCATTCGTTGAATTTTTCAAGGTTGTTTCTGTCGTATCTAATTCACTGGCAATTTTTTTCAACTCACTAGAATCTACATCATTGAAAAGATAAGCTCCATTCAAATTCCCATCAATCAATTTCCCATAAAAATCACTATAACCACCAATTTGATGATTCAAAATCGTTTTGGCTGAGTCTTCTGGAGGAGTGATTTTATAGCTAAGATAAGTTGAATAACTTGTTGTATCTTTGACAGTATTTTTTATTCCTAACTGCTTTAATTGTAAATGGTACAGCAATAAGAGCAAATAAAGCGATGAGAGCTAAAATATTTACTTTTCGTTTTTTATAAAGATTTGCAAACAAATCAGCTACTGAATAATGTTCAAACATGATTTTTTTCTCCTTTGTTTAGTAGATACTGGTTCTCTTTGTAAGCATTTTCGCTACGAATAGAATCACAAGAACAATTCCCCAGAATTGCATTGTAAATAAATTGAAGAAACTTTCTGAAAAGCTACTTCTTGGCATAAAGAATAGATTATTCAAGATGAGTAGGGACAAGGCAAATAGGATTGTTCTTGAACGATAGGCTACTTGCAGCATGGCTATGAATAACATACCTAGCAAGAGACTAAGTAGAAAGACTCCTATCATACCATAGTCGGTATACAACTCCATAATATAGCTACTTCCGATACCATGTCCTTTCAAGTATTCCTTGTTCAAGACAAGATAGGATAGATTATGGGCATAACTATTACTATCAATAGCTAGCTCCACACTATTGGTTGTATGCTCAAAGGCTTTTCCTCCGAAAATTGCCCCCAAACTCCCCCTTGCAAAATAATCAAGAACAGGACCAAAAGTAAAATTGCGTAAATCTCGGTAAGGGAGGCTACTGTTAAATAGAAAACCTCTAGCCAAAACACCAAAACTGGTCCCTTGTTTATAGATAAAGTCAAGTAAGATATCCCAGAAACCTGTATGGGAAACTTGAACATTATCCCGTACATAATTGAGCACTCCCATCGCTAACATGAGAATAGGAGAACCTACAAAAATCGCTAACTTTTCTTTAAATCCAATCCATTTTCCTTTTTCGGTTTGCTCCCGCATAAAGTAATAAACAAAAGCAAATAAAATACTTAAAATAAAAGGATTTCGCGTCCCAATTGCCAAATGAATGGTATTAGCTGCAATAAAGGAGACAAGCACTGCTGTGGCCTGCCATTTCTTTGGTTTGGTTGCCAGATACATACACATTGCGTAGACCGTAAAGGTAGACAAGATGTAGGTAATATAAGGCAGTTTACTTTCAAAATTTGCATAGTAGGCATAGTAGGAAGTCTGCAAACGATACAGGAGTCGTTCAAATAACCGAATGAAATAGAAAGGATAGGTTAGAAGAAAAACTCCTAGTGATACAAAGCGCAACCGCTTGATGTAAACATCTTTTAGAGAACTTCCTATCTTGGGTACTTGTATCTTCTTTCTAGCTATAAAATAGCGAGCTAGGAGCCCTCCTGTGGTCAAGCCCAGAATCGAAACCATGACGACTATAAAGGCAAAACGATAGGCTATGGGATGATAGGTATCCAAAGCACCATCCCTAAAGTAATCAATGGTCGGCCTTGATACCAGAAATACAAAAATAGTTAAAAAGAAAATAAAATGGATTAAGTAATACTTGATATCATTCCAACAAGCAATTAAGCTACTAACCAGTAAGAACAATAAAGTAGAAAGCAAGCTAACATTGTTATTATTAAACAGATACACAATTCCACTTACTAGCGTCAAGGCATAGCTGACTATGGTCAAACTAAATAATAATCGTTTCCCATCAATCACTTGCTCACCCCCGTTCTAATGTAATTTTTTAGATTTTTCAATATTTTTTAGTAATAAGAATCGGTATAAGGAAATATTTATGAATAGAGCCAAGGCACTAATTCTTCTCCCCTTACGGAAAAATTGGATTCCTAGCAATAGTAAAGGCATGGCCTTTTAAAAAAACGATGAATCTGAGAATAGGCTTCAAATTGTTTATACTGATCATCTAGTAACATCTTATCTAGAATAAAGAAATGGGCATAGGCCAATCTGAAAAAAGCAACCTCTTTCAAGTCAGGATAGTTTTTCACAACTTCATTGTAAAACTTTTGATAGATATCAATATAGGCTAAATCCTTCTCTGCATAGGGTTTAGTCGTAATACTATCCCCTCTATGGAAATAGTAATAATAGGGTTTGGTATTAACAACGTACTTCTTAGCCAACTTGGTTAAATCAAAATGATAATAAGCATCTTCATAAATCAATCCCTTAGGAAAGGATAGGGCAGTTGCAATCTCTCTCTTGATTAGCTTATTGCAAATCGTTCCAGGTATTTTTTCACCTATGAGGTATTCCTTTAGAAATGTTTGAGAATCACAGACAAAATACTCATCCTGATTGGCTGACTGTGGGCTTTCATCATTAGCATAGACATTCATGACACCACAGCTAGAAACATCCGCATCTTCTTGAATTAATTGCTCATATAAGCTCTGAATCATTTCTGGATGGATATAATCATCTGAATCAATAAAAATCAGATAATCCCCGTGAGCCTGCTTCATTCCATCATTTCGTGCTTGTGACAAGCCTTCATTCTTTTTATGAAGTACTGACACCCTGTCATCTTGTTCAGCGATTGAATCACACAAGCGACCACTCTCATCTGTTGCACCATCATCAACAAGAATGATTTCCAGATTCTGATAGGTCTGCTTCTGAATGGAAGCTATCGATTTTTCTAGGTACTGCGCCACATTATAGACTGGCACAATGACACTAATTAATGCAGTTTCCATGCTACTCCTCTAATAGTTTTTCTACTTGTTCAATTTGTTTGGCAATTGTAAATTGTTGAATGAATTGACTAGCCTCATTGACATCGAAGTTTGAAGCAGAAGTCATGTAGTTCGAAATTGCCTGAGCTGCCTCTTGATTGCTCTCAATGATTTGTCCAAATCGTCCTTCTTGGGATAATTCCTCAGCCCCTCCGACATCCGTAGAGACAAAGGAAGTCCCAGACTCAAGGCTTCCACATACACTCCAGGAAAACCTTCTTGTTTAGACATAGACAAAAGAACTTTCATCCGAGACAAATACTGGTATGGATTTTTTTGATAACCAAGGAAATGTACATAGTCTTCAAGCTCATATTCTTTGACGCGTTTTTTCAGTTCCTCATCCATATCACCAGCCCCTATGAAGTAGAGATGATAGTATTTTCCCTCTTGGTGTAATAATCGTATCACTTCCACCACACGGTCAGAACCCTTATTTTCCTCAATCCGTCCGATAGTACAGATACTTTGAGGCGCAATCTCGATATCGATCCTCTCTTGAGATTTTTCTAGAATACTCTTAAAATCATATCCATTGTAGACCGTCTGTAATTTCGAAGCATAATCTGGATAGACTTCCTTGATAGAATGACTGGTCTTTTTTGAAATTCCTACAATGGTATCCGCAGCATCCAACTGGCGTCTATGTGATTCTCTTTTTGAACTATCCTTAAGAAATTCTTCGATACTTCCATGAATCCAAGAGATCTTCTTGACTTCTTTTCTTTTAGAGAACAAAAGTGGAGGATTCATAATGGTAAAGGAAACTTCAACATCATAGTCATCTTTCACCAGTAAGCGACGTGTCAATCTTGGAAAATAAATTCTCATTCTCCACAAAAAAGCTCGTAACCATCTAGCTTGGCGGTAATCCTGAAGGGATTTTAAAATGCCTACATGCTTGGGAACAGATTCGTATCCCTTGTCAAAGTGCTCCATTTCAAGAATATCAATATCATACTTTTCTGGATTCAGATTTGAAACAATTGTCGACAGGATTTTTTCTGCACCGCCTCCGAGAGAAAAAGACCACATAAAAAATAAGATTTTTTTCTTAGCCACCGTATTCTCCCTTGTACTCTGTATAAGACTTATCCATATCAGCGATGACAGCATCATGATGCGGTACTTGCTTATCTGCTGGTGGTGGCGTCATATAATCTCCAAAAGCAGTGCTGAGATAGGCATCATAGCCGACTGGAACGGGCATCTCTGTCTCTTCAAATGGCAAGAAAAGATTATCCTCAAAAGATTCGATTAGGTACTTGTTTCTCATGTAACCAGGACCCGAGCATAATTCCGTGATTCCATCGCTCTCAGCTAGACTGTACTTGGTCATTTCTTTTTCAGCTTTTTTCCAAATGCGATAACGGAGAGATTTTGGAGTCAACCCCAGTAAAATACGGCTTCCCCACTTCATAAGTGCGCCATGTTTTTCTGGAATAGTTTGCGCACAAAAGAGTGAATAAATCAAGGCCCAGCGAACCTGTTTCTTTCTCTCAGCTGGATTTTTAGGATAATAATCCAAAGGCAACACATCCAAGGCCAGACCATGTGGTAAATTCAAATCCTGCTGATAAGGTTTGATACAGGTCGTTTCCTTGTCACGAATGGTAATAAAAAGATTGCGATCGACAAAATCCTTGTTACTCTTTGACAAGAAATAACGTTCATCTGCATAACGAGGCCATAATTCTGCTAATTTCTCATAATCTTTACGAGGCATAAAAAAGTCTAGGTCGTCATCCCAAGGAATAAAACCCTTGTTTCGAAGGGCACCAATAGCACCTCCACCACAAAGATAACAAAGCAAATCATGTTCTTTACAAAAGGCCACAAAATATTCAGCCATCTCCAGACTACGAGCCTGAATTGCTTTTAAATCAGTCATATTGTTCATTATTCTTTCTATCGTATCGTTCCATTATACCACAAATAAGGGATGAAAATCTATTGTAGACTGTAAAAAATCGGCTCTATAATATTTGTAGTGGGTAAATCCCCTATGGATATTATGGAGCCGATTTTGTTGTAGAAAAAAAGTCCCATAAGATCTATAATGAAAAGCGACCAAACCATCATTAGAAAGAATCATATGGAACAATTACATTTTATCACAAAACTACTCGATATTAAAGACCCTAATATCCAGATTCTAGACATCATCAATAAGGATACACACAAGGAAATCATCGCCAAACTGGACTACGACGCCCCATCTTGTCCTGATTGTGAAAGTCAAATGAAGAAATATGACTTTCAAAAACCGTCTAAAGTTCCTTACCTTGAAACGACTGGTATGCCTACTAGAATTCTCCTTAAAAAGCGCCGTTTTAGGTGCTATCATTGTTTGAAAATGATGGTAGCTGAGACTTCTCTCGTCAAGAAGAATCACCAAATCCCTCGTATTATCAACCAAAAAATTGCTCAGAAGCTGATTGAAAAAAATTCTATGACTGATATTGCCCATCAGCTGTCCATTTCAACTTCAACTGTCATTCGCAAGCTCAATGACTTCCGTTTTAAGCATGATTTTTCTTGTCTTCCTGAGATTATGTCTTGGGATGAGTACGCTTTTACTAAGGGAAAGATGAGCTTCATTGCACAAGATTTTGAAAAGCTCAATATTATCACTGTTCTTGAGGGACGAACACAAGCTATTATCCGAAATCACTTCCTTAAATATGATAGGGCAGTCCGATGTCGAGTGAAAATCATTACTATGGATATGTTTAGTCCCTACTATGACTTAGCTAGACAACTTTTTTTCCGTGTGCTAAAAATCGTTCTAGATCGTTTCCATATTGTGCAACATCTTAGCCGTGCTATGAGTCGTGTCCGTGTCCAAATCATGAATCAGTTTCATCGAAAATCCCATGAATACAAGGCCGTCAAGCGCTACTGGAAGCTCATCCAGCAGGATAGTCGTAAATTGAGTGATAAACGTTTTTATCGCCCTACTTTTTCGTATGCACTTAACGAATAAAGAGATTCTTGACAAGCTTTTTGAGCTATTCAGAAGACTTGAAACACCACTATCAGCTCTATCAGCTCTTGCTTTTTCACTTCCAGAATAAGGAACCAGAGAAATTTTTTTTCGGACTTATTGAGGACAATCTTAAGCAGGTTCATCCTATTTCTCAGACTGTCTTTAAAACCTTCCTCAAGGATAAAGAAAAGATTGTCAACGCCCTTCAACTACACTATTCTAACGCCAAATTAGAAGCAACCAATAATCTCATCAAACTTATCAAACGCAATGCCTTTGGTTTTCGGAACTTTGAAAATTTCAAAAAACGGATTTTTTTATCGCTCTAAATATCAAAAAAGAAAGGACGAAATTTGTCCTTTCTCGAGCTTAACTTTTCTTCAACCCACTACAGTTGACAAAGAGCCAAAAAAATCAAAAGCCTGACTGCTATCCAAATAGCTATCAAACTTTGATTCTTCTGTCTTATCTTATCTCAAGCCCATCTGAGACAATTTATTCTGATATTTGTTTTGATCGACAAGCAAGCCCAAGCCTCCATAAACATCATAGGCATCTACCCAGTCACCCAGTTCTGGAATCGTCAATTTTTCAATACCATTTTGAACTCCGTCTAGGAAAGACAAGCCATTTGTTAACAGGAAGGTATAAGGAACATTCGTTGAGGTCATTGCGAATACCTTGCCAAGTGCCTCTGAGCCTGTAAAAAGCTTGGTTGGATCTTTGATTTGCTGAAGAACTGCTGTCAGTACTTGTTGCTGTCTTTTGGTACGGCCGTAATCCGCCTCATCATCATCACGGAAACGAGCATAATTGAGCAAGGTCGAGCCATTCATCTGCTGTTTTCCGACTTTGATGGTTTGGGTTGGAGACTCAGTCTCAGTAGCGTGTAAATCATCGCCGACTGTAGCTTCTGTTAGTGGACGCCCATTCAATGTTGAAAATTGAGCATCAATCGTCACCCCATCAGGGAAAAGTGTGTCAATCGCTGTAGCAAAGGCCTGAAAATCGACCAAGGCATAGTACTTAATGTCCAAATCAAAATTATCTTTCAAAACTTGACGAACCATTTCTGCCCCTTTTTGCCCCTCTTGTTCTCCTAACTCATAGGCTACGTTTAACTTGTTATCCGTCTGTTTTCTACCGTTAATGACTTGGCTGTAACCGTCTATATAAACCAAATTGTCACGCATGAAGCTGACCAGCTTAATTTTCTTATCTGAGCCGCCAACATTTAATACCATAATAGAGTCCGTTCGCGTCTCAGCACTATTTTGACCGATTCGCCCATCTGTACCCATGATCAAAATATTAACTCCATCTCTGGTATCTTGACCATTAAAAACTTCTACTTGAGCTGCCCTGGCATTGACATTTTTATCTGGATTAGCATTGGTGTAACCTTTTAAAAACATAAAAATCATACCTAAGGCTAGACAAGCTAAGATAGCCAGTAAACCTGCGAAAATGCGCCCCCACCGTAGCTTCCGCTTTTTAGTTTTTTTATTTGGAAGAGAATTGATTTTCTGGTATCTCTCAGAACGACTACGGCTATTATAAGAAGGAATCGAAGTGTTAGCACTTGACTTTCTATAATCCTCGGTCAATTCCTGACTTTCTGAGGGAGCGTCACTACTTGCCCTATTTAATTTGTCTTGCAAGTAAGCAAACTCTTTTTTTTCTCGCTCATTGAGGTAATGAATATTCTTAAAAAGATAGTCATAACGCAACTGCTCGTGATGACTTAAAGGATTTTCTTTACTCATCTTCTCTCCTTTCCATGGTCTGATATTGGATAAATAGGATAGGCACCCAGAACTTTATACTGGATTCCAATGGCTTCTAATTCTTTTTGGGCAAAGTGGACCAAGTCCTTATCAGCATAATCCACATCAATAATGAAAAAGTATTCTCCCAGTGCTGTCTTGAGTGGCCGACTTTCAATTTTTGTCAGGTCAATTCCTCTCCAAGCAAAGGTCGACAGGGCCTTGTAGAGTGCACCTGGAAGGTTGTCAGGTAAGGTCAAGGCCAAACTCATTTTTTCAGTTTGTGCTTTTAAGGGAATACGAGGCTTTTCAGCTCCTAGAACCCAAAAACGTGTGAAATTGGCTTCCATTTCCTGAATATCCTCAGCAATCAGTTCCAAGCCATATTCTTCTGCAGAACTTCTTGGTGCAATGGCTGCATAAGGCTGGTCTGGATGTTCGGAAATAAAGCGGGCCGCATAGGCTGTGCTAGCAGTCACCTCTATTTGAGCCTCTGGATACTGTTCATCAATGAATTTCTTTCCTTGAGCCAAGGCCTGTGGATGTGAAAAAATCTTTTCAATCTTAGTATGACCTGGAACCACCATCAACTGCTGATGAATAGGCTGAACGATTTCTGCAACTGCTTGAATGCGAGCCTGATGAAAAAGGTAGTCCAAGGTTTCATGAACACTACCCTCAATAGAATTTTCAACTGGCACCACAGAATAGTCCACCAAGCCTTGCTCATAGGCCTTGATGACATCTGTAATATTGGCAAAGGCCTGCAATTCCTCATGAGGAAAAGCTGTCTGCACAACGTGGTGTGAAAATGATCCCTTGGGACCTAGATAAGCAATTTTCATCTCAGTTCCTCTATAATTTCCTCTGGGCTTAGCTTGGTCACATCCAAAACCCGACTGGCCACTTCCTCATACCAAACCTGTCTTTCTTGAAAAATAGCTGCAAGTTCTTCCTTGCTATTATTTAGAAAAAGCGGACGCTGATTATCCTTATCAGCTGCGATACGTTGGTAGAGGGTTTCAAAATCTGCTTTCAGGTAGATATTATCAGAATTGGTCTTGAGTAAGTCACGATTTCGCTGAGAAACGACCACTCCTCCACCAGTTGACACGACTTGGTCTCTTTGTAGTAAATCAGCTAGGACTTCTGATTCTACCTGACGAAAGGCCGCTTCTCCCTTTTCAGCGAAAAAATTCGCAATGGACATACCTAAGCGCTTCTCTATCAGAGCATCCATATCAAGGTAATTAGGGTTCAAGCCTCTTGCAATAGTCGATTTTCCAGCCCCCATAAATCCTAGCAATACCTTAGCCATGAATCAAGTTCTCCAAATCATCAAAGAAGCTAGGATAGCTGGTATTGATGGCTTCTGCACGGTCAAGATCCACCTCTCCGTCTGCAACCAAGAGGGCTGCGATAGCTGTCATCATGCCGATACGGTGATCACCAAACGTATTGACTCTAGCACCGTGAAGAGCTGATTTTTCCCTTTGATAATCATCCCATCTGCCGTAGGAGTAATATCCGCACCCATACTATTTAAAGCATCTGCCACAACCTGAATGCGGTCTGTTTCCTTGACCTTTAGTTCCTCAGCATCCTTGATAACTGTTACACCTTGGGCTTGAGTCGCAAGCAGGGCAATAATGGGCAATTCATCAATCAAACGTGGAATCAAAGCGCCACCAATCTCTGTTCCTTTCAAGTCAGAAGACTCAACAGTCAAAGTAGCAGATTTAGCGACTGGATCGATTTCAGTTATTTCCAATTTTCCACCCATGGCACGAATGACATCGATAATACCGGTGCGCGTTTCGTTGATCCCCACATTCTGCAGCACTACATGAGAATTTGGAACAATCAAACCTGCGACTAACCAAAAGGCTGCACTGGAAATATCTCCTGGCACGACAACCTTTTGTCCAGTCAGTTTTTGTGGTCCTTGGACTGTGATTTTCTTACCATCCACACTTAAATGGCCACCAAATTGTTGCAACATATCTTCAGTATGATTACGGGTGCACTCTTTCTCGATAATAACAGACTCCCCCTGAGCCTGCAAGGCCGCAAACATCAAGGCTGACTTGACTTGGGCAGAGGCAATTGGCAACTCATAATAAATAGGTCTTAGGTTTTTTGTCCCTTTTAAGTGAAGGGGAGGCAAGTCTCGCTCAGTTTGCCCTGAAATACTAACGCCCATTTTTTTCAGTGGAATAGTCACACGATCCATAGGGCGTTTGGATAGACTGTCGTCTCCGAACATCTCTACTTCGAAGTCTGCACCAGCAAGGACACCTGAAATCAGGCGAATAGAGGTGCCAGAATTTCCCATATCAAGGGCATTTTGCGGAGCTTTTAGGCCGTCCATACCGACACCTTGAATGGTAATAACCCCATCTTTATCCTCAATATCAACACCAAGGTCACGAAAAACCTGCATGGTCGAAAGAACGTCTTCACCTCGCAGAATATCATAAACCTTAGTCTCACCCTCAGCCAAACTTCCAAAGATAATGGAACGGTGACTGATAGACTTGTCACCTGGGACGCGGATACTGCCATGTAAGTGGCTAATGTTTGTTTTTAGTTTCATACTGGACCTCATACTTGCAATACTTTTACCTATTTTATCATAAAAAGCCAGAAATTCCTTAAAAATTCCTGACTTTAGGATTGTTATTTTCTTATTTTAGCAATTCTGAAACTGGTTCGAAAACAATTTTTTCAATGTCAGAAAGGTAAATAGCCAATTGTTGTTGCTTGGTAAAGAATTCTGACAAGAGGCTATTCCCCTGAATCTGCTTACCAAAGCCTTCTATCTTAGCTTGGAAGGAAGAATCTGGCATTTGCCCTGTCTGTGCTAGTTTTTGAATTTCCTCTTGAAAGGCAACATATTCTGTAAAGATTTTGCTTGCCTCAGCATCTGCTGCAATAGCATCTTTAGCTGCTTTAACAGCCTTGTATTCTGGTAATTCGCGTAGACCGCGACTGAGTTCATTGCACTATCGTAAATATTTGACATGATTTTTCTCCTTATTCATTTCTTTTTAAAAATTAATAGTCACTCTGTGGTCTTTATTATTGTGCAATCACTTTTATATGACCTCTTGAATGTCCATTGCTTAATTCCTTATCTGGTATATACTCTATCTTCAAAGTTCCTAAATTAGAGCCTGTTTTTTTATTTCATTTGACATAAGATTATCAAAATAGTTATCTATCTCATCATCAGATAAGGATGATTCAATCGATTTAACAATATCATGAAATACTTCTTTCATTCCTGCAACACCAGATTCACTATTTTCATTTGTCTGATTTATTGTTACATTGATTTTTATCAGTATCATTTGCATGTAAAAGTTCCAAGTAATATCCGTAGCTTAATGCGAAATATTTTTATTTTTTTATATTTCCTTTTTGATATTTTTCTAATGGGCTATTAGAATTTTGATTATAGCTATTGATAAACTCATTAATAATCCTATCGTCTACATACTTTGAATTTGTTTTTCTCTTAACTTATTTCCTTGTTGGATGGTTCATTTTTTTGTCTCAACACTGGCTTCTGAAGTAGTTTTTCACATCTTTTTTTAACAGCGTAAGCTCTAAGTAAGATAAAAGAAATAAAGATAATACCAAATATGAATCTAGGCTCTATTTTAGGCATATTTTTCTCCTTATTTGACGACGACTGTGTAGTCGGTATTTTCTGTTATGAGGTGCTCGGCTCTTTCCAAGTCTTGAGCGTTTTTAAATGAAATTTGTAGGATCCCGTGAATATCTTCACGGTTTTCCTCATTGATGTGAATATTAACCAAGGAAGTTCCACGTAGCAATTCCAAAATCCTCAGGATGACATCTTCCTCATCGGGAACATCAACATAGAGGTCATAAGAGCTATCCACACCACCACGCTTATGAATTTCCATGGCCTGACGTTGCTCACGCGCTTGATTGAAAAAGTTCCAGATTTGCTCCTCATCTCCCTTACTGATAGCTTGTCCAATCGCGTCCAAACGCTCCTTGAAATCCTCAATTCTATCTAAAATTGTTTCACGATTGGACAAGAGAATGGAGGTCCACATCCCTGGCTCGCTTTCCGCAATCCGAGTCATATCTCGAAAACCACCTGCCGCAAAGCGCCTTGCCATCTCATGTTCTTGAGCATAAACCGCGGTCTGTTCCATGAGACTAGAAGCCAGAATATGAGGAAAATGGCTAATCTGAGAAGTCACTCGATCATGCTCCTTGGCATCAATCTCGATAAAACGAGCATGAAGACCTGAAAGCAGATTCTTCATTTCCTCAAGAGTGTCCTGACTTGTCAGGCTTGAAGGTGTGAAGATATAATAGGCATTTTCAAAAAGATTGACATCCGCAGAAGCAGCTCCTGTCTTGTGACTACCAGCCATGGGATGGGCCCCGACAAAGCGAACAGGCTTGCCAGCAAAATAGTTCTCCGCTGCATCCACAATAGCTGACTTGGTCGAACCAGCATCTGAAATAATGACGCCTTCTTTCAAGTCCAAGTTGGCCAATTCCTTAATGAAAGCAATGGTTTGTTTGATTGGCAAACTGAGAATAATGATATCTGCCAAAGGAGCAAAACTAGCAAAATCATCCGTTGCACGGTCAATCATGCCTTCTTTCAAGGCAATATCTCTCGAAGCTTGACTGCGATTATAACCTAAAATTTTATAATCTGGATGATCGCGTTTGATACCAAGGGCCATAGAGGCACCGATCAAACCAAGACCTGCGATATAGACTGTTTTTGCCATAGGAACTCCTTAATAGTTCTTTGTATAGTCTCGGTGTTTGGCCACTGCTTCTTTTAATTCCTCTAGATTGTCTGATGAGAATTTTTCAAGGATTTCTTGTGCCAGAACCGTTGCCACAACAGCTTCCATGACCACTCCTGCAGCTGGAAGGGCGGTCGGATCACTTCTCTCCACAGTTGCCTTGTAGGGTTCATGGGTTTCGATATCCACACTCATAAGTGGTTTGTAGAGAGTAGGAATGGGCTTCATGACGCCACGAACAACGATGGGTTGCCCATTGGTCATACCACCTTCAAAGCCCCCTAGATTGTTGGTACGGCGAGTATAGCCGTCTTCTTTAGACCAGAGAATTTCATCCATGACCTGGCTGCCTTTACGATAACCAGCTTCAAATCCAAGACCAAATTCCACCCCTTTAAAGGCATTGATAGAGACAACAGCTTGGGCCAATCTTGCATCCAATTTTCTGTCCCATTGGACATAGGAACCAAGACCAACTGGAACACCTCCAACGACTGTCTCCACAACCCCACCGATGGTATCACCGTCACGTTTGATTTGGTCAATATAATCCTTTATTTCCTGTTCCCTTTCTTGGTTGACAATAGAAACTTCTGACTGGGCAGCTCTTTCCTTAATCTCTGCAACTGTGAGATTCTCAGGAACATCGATTTCCTTGCCACCAAAGACTACGACATGGTTGGCAATCTCCATATCCAGCTCAGCCAAGAGGCGTTTGGCTACAGCCCCGACTGCCACTCGCATGGTTGTTTCACGGGCTGATGAACGCTCCAAGGAATTACGCAAATCGTCAAAACGGTACTTGATGCCCCCAACCAAGTCGGCATGACCTGGACGAGGATGGATGATTTTTCGTTTGCTTTTGAGGCGGTCTTCAATGTCCTCCGCAGACATGATATCCAGCCATTTTTGGTGGTCTTTATTGATGACATCCATGGTAATAGGAGCCCCTGTCGTCTTCCCATGGCGAACGCCTGAAGTAAAGACAACCTGGTCACTCTCAATCTTCATACGACCACCGCGGCCGTATCCACCCTGACGACGTTTCAAATCCTCATTGATGTCCTCTGCTGTCAAAGGAAGTCCTGCTGGAATTCCTTCAATGATGGCCGTCAGACGGGGACCGTGTGATTCTCCTGCAGTTAAATATCTCATACACTCTCCTTATTTTACCAAGTAGTCTTTCATCTCTTCCAGAGAAACTGGGTGAATAGTCGCTGAGCCAAGCTCTGGTACCAAAACCAACTTCAAGGTATTGCCACGCGCTTTCTTGTCATGAGTCAAAGCCTGATAAAGCTTGTTAACATCCCAGTTTTCATAATCAACAGGCAAGCCAAATTTCTGACACATCTCTGTGATAGATTGGGTTATGCCAGCTGGCATAAGGCCTTTTTCCTCAGCAACCTTGGAAATCTGTACCATGCCCATGGCCACAGCTTCTCCATGCATGACCTTGCCATAACCTGCAGTCGCTTCGATGGCATGGCCAATAGTGTGACCAAAGTTGAGATAAAGGCGAACACCATTGTCCAACTCATCCTCAACCACCATCTTGCGCTTAACCTGACAAGAATGTTCAATCAGGTTTCTGCATGTTCCAAAATGCTCTCTACAGAACCATCCAGCCCCGTCAAGAGAGCCCAAAGTTCTGGATCCTCAATCAAGCCATACTTGATAACTTCACCCATTCCTTCAATCAACTCTCTTTTTCCGAGGGTTTCAAGAACAAGTGGGTCAATCAGAACCCCGTCTGGTTGGGCAAAGGTACCCACCATATTTTTAGCAAATGGAGTGTTAACACCCGTCTTTCCACCGATAGAAGAATCAACCTGGGCTGTCAAACTAGTCGGAATCTGAACAAAATGAATACCCCGCATATAGGTAGAGGCTACGAAACCAGCCAGGTCTCCAACGACACCACCACCAAGAGCCACGATTCCATCGCTACGAGTCAGTCCTTGCTTGACTAGAAATTCATATACTTTCTGAACAGTAGTTAAATTCTTTCTTTCTTCCCCTTCTAAAAAGTCAAAAACAGCTACCTGAAAACCAGCATCTTCTAGGCTGAGCTTGGCCTTCTCTGCATAAAGAGAAGCTACATGGTTATCTGTCACAATGACTACCTTTTGTGGTTGCCAGAGTTCTCGCAACCATTGACCAGCCTGAGCCAGACAACCTTTTTCAATCTGAATATCATAAGGATGATGAGGAATATCGATTCTGATTTTCATAGGAGAATCTCCCTTTCTTTATTGGTATTTTTCTGTTAAGGACTGCCAAATCTCTTCTGTCGGCATTTCCTTGTCTGTCCACAGTTGAAAAGCTTCTGCAGCCTGATAGAGCAACATCCCCAGACCATTGACGGCTGGATTACCCTGACTTCTAGCCCATTTTAAAAATGGTGTTTCAAAGGGTTGGTAAATAATATCTGCCACCAAGATAGTTTCTGGCAAATTGATGCTTTCAGGAACTGGGGATGATTGACCATCCATGCCCACACTGGTAGCATTGACCAGTAAATCCGACTCGGCAATCCTTTCTTGCAGTTCAGAAACATCTTCTAAAGCATACAAGTCCACTTTAAAGCCTGTTTGCTCCTGTAACTTGTCTAGATAAGGTCTTGTTTTTTCCATGGAAACTGAACGAACAAAGACCGAAATCTGACTGCCGCCGTCCAAAATAGCTTGTGCCAAAATGGACTTGGCCGCACCACCTGCACCCAGCAGGGTCATCTTCTTACCTGTAATTGTAAAAGAAGGCAAGCTCTTAAAAAATCCCTTGCCATCTGTATTATATCCAATTAAATTGCCATTCTCATTGACAACCGTATTGACCGCACCAATCAAGCGCGCTTCGTCACTCAGTTCATCCAAATATGGAATCACCTGCTCCTTATAGGGCATAGAAAGGTTGATACCAAACATCTGGTAGCGACGAATATTGGCCACTGTTTCTGCCAAATCACCCGCTTCAATCTCCCAAGCTACATAAGCACCGTTGGTAGCTGTCGCCTCAAAGGCGCTGTTGTGGATGAAGGGGGAAATAGAATGCTTAATAGGATTGGCAACAACGGCAGCTAAACGTGTATAGCCATCAAGCTTCATCCAAAATCTCCCGAATTTTTTTCATGTTAGCTAGGGAAATCTGACCTGGGGCACTGGCCTCATCTAGACTAGCAAAGGACCAGCTAGAACCTGTCACATCCGCAGTGATACGAGAGACCTTGCCCACCTTGCCCATAGAAATAGTTACATACTCCTGCTCAGGATTGAGAGTTTTAAAGCCTCGTGTATAGTTCATCAAGTCTAAGACATCCTGCTCCGTGTGAGCCATCACTGCAACCTTGACAAGTTTTGGATTTAGGCTCGTCAACTCTGACAAGATTTCCATCATATTTTCAGGTGTTTCTTGGAAATTGTGGTAACTCAAAACGAGATTTGGGAAGTCCAGCATTTCCTCAAAAACATCCTTGTAGGTATAGTACTCAAAATCAATATAGTCTGGTTGATAGAGTTGCGCCACTTCCTTGATTAGATGGATATATTCTTCTGGAGAAAGGTCGATTTCTCCCCCTTCAGAGCGAGTTCGCAATGTGAAAACCAATTCACGACCTGCAAATTTTTCAAAAATAGCTGGAGCCACCTGCAAAATCGCTTCTTTAGGCAGATAGTCGGCACGCCATTCAATAATATCAGCATCTTGATACCTTGTGGCATCCAGAGCCTGAGCCTCCTCTAAACTTCTTGGCATTACTGAAACGATTAATTTCATTTACTAACCTTCATACTAATCACCTTGAGGTAATTACTACTTTCATCTTTTTTATTATAGGCGAAATCTGCTGGAAGACCGTATTTATTTAAAATCTGGTAACTTCTTCCTGCAAAGCCTTTATCAATTTGATCTGTAAATTTCTGGCGAGAAACATTGGCAGCATTGGTACTGGCAATGATAATCCCTTCCGGATTTAAAATCTCAAGACTCTGGGAAATCAACTTGTGGTAATCCTTGGCCACAGAGAACGTTTGTTTTTTGTTCCGAGCAAAGCTAGGAGGATCTAGGACAATCACATCGTAGGTCAAGCCTTTGCGTTTGGCATACTTGAAATATTCAAAGACATCCATGACCACAAAACGGTGGTCGTCTGTGCTGAGCCCATTTGCCTGAAAATGCGCTTCCGACAATTCTCGTGAACGTTTAGCTAGATCAACAGAAGTTGTCTGGCTAGCTCCCCCCATGGCCGCAGCTACTGAAAAAGCTGCTGTGTAGGAAAACATATTGAGCAAGGATTTACCCATAGCTAAACCATCAACCAAGCTCCCACGAACCTCGTGCTGGTCTAGGAAAATCCCTGTCATCAAGCCATCATTCATAAAGACTTGATACAGGACACCATTTTCCAAAACAGTGAAGAAGTCAGGTGCTTCTTGGCCATAAATATGGGCAGATTCATAGTCTAGACCCTTAAAGCGGATCTTCTCATAGGTCCCTAACACCTCAGGAAAAACCTGTCTAAATGCTTCTGAGATAACCTTGCGAATCTGATAAACATAAGAGTTATACAAAGAAAAGACAGCATAGTCGCCATAAAGGTCCACTGTCAGACCGCCAAAGCCATCTCCCTCTTGGTTGAAGAGACGAAAGGCAGTTGTCAAATCATCTTGATAATAGGATTTTCTCTTTTCTTTAGCTTGTCTAAACAGTGCTTCAAAGAAAGCTTGATTGAAGACCACCTTGTCCTTACTAACAAACCAGCCCAAGCCCTTGTTTTGTTGCGAAAGGTAGGCAGTCCCAAGAAAGGTTCCTTCCTGACTATGGACTTCTACTTCCTGATCCTTGAGATGAACATCTGCAAGGTCGCTAGCTTCAAGTAAAACTAGCCCTGTAGCAAGCTTCTTTTCAACCCTTTTGCTGACTCTTATTCTATTCATAACTACCATTATATCAAACTTTTAGCCAATTCTCAAAAAAAGAAACTACCCTTGCTTTTTTTACTCTTCTTTTTAAAAAAATGGTATACTAATACTAATAAAAAAATTAGGAAGTAAATGTGTGAGAATTAATTTTAACAAAATCCAAAAAAAAGCCATCGGTACCAGACTGGGTTTTGTCCTAACCCTTTTAATCCTCTATTGGCTCAAAAACCTTATTAGCCTATACCGTTGACTTTAATTTAGATATTCAAGTAGGTAAGTTGCAGGAAATTACCTTGCCTTTATCGCCTTTTTTTCAATCCCCTTCCTTTGGGGCTACTCCTGCTGGCTCTAGCCCTCTATGCTCGAGTCAACCAAGATTTTTTTATGGCCTGAGTATAGCTATTTATAGCCTTTTATTCATTTGGCTTTATTCTAATGTCTTTTACTATCGAGAATTTAGTGACTTTATCACGGCTAATACCATGAAAGTGGTCAGCAAGGTGTCTGTCGGCACTGCAGAACTAGAGTTACTGCGTCCTTGGGATTTCATCTATTTTATGGATTTCCCATTGCTGGCTTTCCTTTTCTATAAAAAATTCATCCAGCTGGATAGAAGACCCTTCAAATTCCGCTCCAGTGTTGCTATCACTGCACTCTCATCCCTGTTCTTTTCTGCTAATCTTTTCTTGGCTGAAATTGAGCGTCCCGATCTCCTATCGCGAGGATTTTCTAATTATTATGTTGTTCGTGCCCTCAGTTTGCCAGCCTTTTTAGGCTATAGTGCCAACCAATCCTATAGCGCCAACAAAGAACGTGCTAAGGCCTCTGAGACCGACCTTCAACCTATTACAGATTATATTCAAGAACATTCTGCTAAGCCCAATCCAGACTATTTTGGCTTGGCCAAAGGAAAAAATGTGATTTATCTCCACTTGGAGAGTTTCCAACAGTTCCTACTTGACTATAAACTCAACATAGATGGAACTGAGCATGAAGTCACTCCCTTCCTTAATTCCCTCTACCATTCGCAATCAACCCTAGCCTTTTCGAATATCTTTAACCAAGTCAAGGCTGGTAAGACCTCAGATGCGGAAACCATGCTGGAAACCGGTTTATTTGGCCTTGACCAAGGTTCCTTCATGGTCAACTACGGAGGTACCAATACCCAGCAGGCAGCTCCTTTTATCCTATCAAAAAACGGCTATCAATCGAGTGCCGTCTTTCACGGTAATATCGGGACCTTCTGGAACCGAAATACGACCTACAAACAATGGGGTTACCAATACTTCTTTGATGCTTCCTATTTTACTAAGCAAGACAGTAGCAATTCTTTCCAATATGGTTTAAATGATAAAATCATGATGAAAGATTCTATTCAGTATCTGGAGCATTTACAGCAGCCTTTTTATGCTAAATATATCACGGTGTCCAATCACTATCCTTATGCTAGCAATCTGACAGGCGATGAGCTTGGTTTCCCACTGGCTAAAACCAAAGATGAAACAATCAACGGCTACTTCCAAACAGCTAACTATCTGGATAGTGCTATCAAGGCCTTCTTTGACTATCTCAAAGAAAGTGGCCTCTATGAAAAATCCATCATCGTCATCTACGGAGACCATTATGGCATTTCCAACTCCCGCAATCCTGAGCTGGCACCCTTGATTGGCAAGACTTCTGAGAACTGGTCGAATTACGACAATGCCATGTTGCAACGAGTGCCTTTTATGGTGGTCATGCCTGGCTATGAAAAAGGACAAATCATCAATACCTACGGTGGACAAATCGATATCTTACCGACTCTCGAACACCTCCTTGGTATCGAATCCAGTTCCTTCCTTCAAGTTGGACAAGACCTTCTGTCTCCAGATCATCAAGAAATCGTTGCCTTTCGAACTGCTAATTCCTTCGTCACACCCAAATATACTAGCTACGACGGACGAACCTACTATACTGAAAGCGGTCTTGAAATCAGTAATCTTGATGAACAAGCTCAAACTGAACTAGAAATCGTTCGGCAGGCAGCCAGCCAACAGCTAAAAATCAGCGACCAGATTCAAACTGGCGATTTGATACGTTTCTACCAAGCAGATCATCTTGGAAAAGTTGATACAGAAAGTATTTCTTACCTCAATTCCTTGCCAATTCTGCAAAAGATTGAACAGGAAAAAGGTAGTCAATCAACCAGTCTCTTTAGCCAACGACAAGGTAAGACCAGTACTGACCTTTTCAAAGCACCAAGTTACCAAGAACTCCATCCCGAGTCTGCAGAAACTGAATCAAAATCACAATAAAAGATGCTCTTCCGTTTTGGAGGAGCATTTCTTTTTATAAAATAAAATTCAACGAAAATCAAAGAACAAACTAGGAAACTAGCCTCATATTAACTGTGAGATTGTAGGTAGAGAGGAGGTAAATCAGCTTCAGCAGGTATCTGGAAAAATTTGATTTTATAGAAAAAGCCTTTTTGTTACAAACTCAATATACTATCAATAAATAATATTATAGAAGCAACAATAATTAAAATTTCACCTATCTGCATAATTCTATTTCGAACTCTAAATATATGTTCTATCAAAAAAATACTTGGATCACACACATTATAGGAATTAACGTTTTTTTGAAATTGAAAAAAATATCCAAATAAATAAATTATAAACAACAAAAAAATAGAACTATGTTATATTTCTTATTCAAAAACATTCCTCCCTATATTCTTTTTGATTACCAATCTTAATCATTTATAACTACATTATAACAAACTATAAAAAGCGGTTGTCGAATTGAATTTATCAAGCAAGCGACCAACTAGCTCATCTTTTTTCTATTTCTGCCAATATGCGTGACAGGTAGTAATGATAGGCAAAAATAGCAAGACCAAGCAGGAGGATAAGAACTCCTACTCCCAAGCTGATGGCAAGGACAGGGGCGAGAGACCGAACCAAGAACAAGCTTACAATGACTAAAATCATTAAGATAACACTATAAATTAAGAGTAAAACTATTGCTACTATACGATTTGAACGGTTCACCAGGTCCGTAATGTTACTCCAATTTGTTGACAAATTTTTCACGTCCTTAAAGTAATTGTGGCAAGAAAGGATGACACTGGCAAGGATCCATGCCAAAAGAAGGTAAATCATCGAAAGGATGGGCAAGCCTAGATATAGAGAAAGGCCAAGTAAAGTCAGAACTGGTAAAAAGGACTGGACAGCAAATATAATCCAAAATTTCACTTTCACATAACGAGCAAAGTCAAAGGGTAAACTCTTAAGAAAATCAACATTTTCTCTCTCCAAGGACAAGGCAATTGAATGCAGGCTGGTAATATTGTTATTGACAACTGCTATAAACACTCCTACAAAAACAAGGGTAACCAGTATGGAGGATGAATATCTGGAACTATCTGAGAATCTCGAATTTTGGAAATCAGACCGATCATCATGAGATAAGGAAGAAAAGCACTTGTAAAAAGCACTGTAATCACGCCAGTTCCCTGTCCCAAGAGGGTGAGGTGGTAGCGTAAAACCATACGGAAAAAGCCCTTTTTATTAGTAGTTGAAATTCTCTCCTTACTGCGACGTTCTTTCTTGACCTTCTCCTCACTGTTAAGCAGGATCACGTCATAAAAACGAGGAAGAACCTTCTTTTTGGTCAGATAAAGCAAGAAGAGAGTTAACCCTATCCAAGCTAGTAGACCCGCTATGGCTTCTGTCGAAAAAGGCTCCACTGCTATTTTGTAAAAGATATGAAGAGGATAAAGGAGAAATGGAATGTCTCTAACTTTGTCAACAATACTTCCAAAAGTCGACTGTAGAAAGAGGACAAATATTAAAGGTATGAGAACCCCTATCCCAATCATCACATTCGAAAAAATAGACTGATACTTTCTGAAGACCGTAGTCTGAGCCAAGAAATGTACTGCCACTACCATCACTAAAGTAACAGAGACAAATAATAAGGCCAAGGACAGCAGCATCAAAGGCAAGCCAAGCCAAAGAGAAGGTGCTAGCCTAATATAGAGGACTAGAAAATAAGCTAGGATTGGTACAATTCCAGCTAGAGCTGGCAAGAGAACAGACAGTCCTTTAGCAATTATAATCTCTGATTCTTTAAAGGCATAGGGCCTATACGATGCCAAGTCCTTACTCTCATAAAAGACATTGTAAAATGCAGTGAAAGAAGTTGAAAAGGCAAGCACCAGTAAAATAGCAACCATGCTACTAAAAAAACTTGGCATTTCCTCAAAAGGAAAACGAAAGGCTATATTTATAAACATGAAAAGCATCAAGAGACTGGAAAAAATGTAAGAACTTAGGACTCTAGCGGAAACATTTACTTTTTTTCCAGGATTTTTAGCTTGCTTCTTTCGTAGGTTAGCCAGATTAGCTTCTTGAGATGAATAGAGGATATTGATATCAACTAATTTTTTAATGACCTTGAGACGCATCTGAAACCTCCTCTTTTCTACCAGCAAGGCTAAGATAGATACTTTCTAAAGACTGGTCTGGATGGTCTTTTCTCAAGTCCTCTACGCTACCACAATAAATCAAATGCCCCTTTTTCAAAATGGCAATCCGATCACAGACTTGCTCTGCCACCTCTAGGACATGGGTTGAAAACAAGACTGTCTTGCCTTTTTGTGCATGTTCCTTCATCATTTGCTTCAAATCAAAGGCAGCCTGGGGATCCAAACCAGTCAAAGGTTCGTCCAAGACCCAAATATCAGGATCAGACAAGAGTGCTCCGATGACAAAGACTTTCTGACGCATTCCGTGAGAAAGAGTTTCAATAACCTGATAGCGATTTTCAGCAAAATCAAAAACGTTCAATAGCCTAGCTAGACTAGCCTCCAAGTCAGAGCTAGTCAGATCATAGGATGAAGCAATCAATTCCCAAAATTCATTGGCCGTTAAACGTAAAAATAAGTCAGGCGAGTCTGCAACGTAGCCAATCTTTTCGTTTGATCGCCAAGCGATTTTCCGATAAATCCTGACCGTCTACCAAAATACGACCACTGCTAGGCGAAATGATACTGACTAAGGATTTTATGGTGGTCGATTTTCCAGCCCCATTATGGCCAATCAAGCCCATAATCTCCCCATTTTCAATCTGCAGATTGAGATTGCTCAAAGCCTCTTTATCACCATACAACTTACTAACATTTTGAAATTCAATCATGGGATGACTCCTATCTTTATCTATATTACATACTATTATACTAGCACTTTGATACAAAAAAATCAATACTTTATTTTAAGTAGTTAAAATAGTTTCCTTCTATTTTATGCAAACGTTGGCGCTAACCAATACTTTATGATAGAATAAAGAACAAGATTGACAAGTAAGAGGAAACATCATGCAAAATCAAACACTCATGCAATACTTTGAATGGTATCTGCCCCACGATGGTCAGCACTGGACGCGTCTGGCTGAAGATGCTCCACACCTAGCTGATCTCGGTATCAGCCACGTCTGGATGCCACCAGCTTTCAAGGCTACCAATGAAAAAGATGTAGGTTATGGGGTCTATGACCTATTTGACCTTGGTGAGTTTAACCAAAAAGGTACTGTCCGCACCAAGTATGGTTTTAAAGAAGACTATCTTCAAGCTATTCAAACCCTAAAAGCACAGGGAATCCAGCCTATGGCCGATGTGGTACTCAATCACAAGGCTGCGGCCGATCACATGGAAGCTTTTCAGGTTATTGAAGTGGATCCTGTAGACCGTACAGTTGAACTTGGAGAACCCTTCACCATCAATGGCTGGACTAGCTTTACCTTCGATGGTCGCCAAGATACCTACAATGACTTCCACTGGCACTGGTACCACTTCACCGGTACAGACTACGATGCCAAACGCCGTAAGTCTGGGATTTATCTGATCCAAGGGGACAATAAGGGCTGGGCCAACGAGGAATTGGTCGATAACGAAAACGGTAACTACGACTACCTCATGTATGCCGACCTAGACTTTAAGCATCCTGAAGTCATCCAAAATATCTATGACTGGGCTGACTGGTTCATGGAGACGACTAGTATTGCTGGTTTCCGTTTGGATGCCGTTAAGCACATTGACTCTTTCTTCATGAGCAATTTTATCCGCGATATGAAGGAAAAATACGGTGAGGATTTCTATGTTTTTGGTGAATTTTGGAATCCAGACAAGGAAGCCAATCTGGACTATCTTGAAAAAACGGAAGAACGCTTTGACCTTGTCGATGTTCGTCTCCACCAGAATCTCTTTGATGCTAGCCGAGCAGGTTCCAACTATGACCTTCGTGGTATTTTTACAGATAGCTTGGTTGAACTCAAACCTTACAAGGCTGTAACCTTTGTCGACAACCACGATACCCAACGTGGTCAGGCTCTTGAGTCTACTGTTGAAGAATGGTTCAAACCAGCAGCCTATGCCCTCATTCTGTTACGCCAAAATGGCCTTCCATGTGTCTTTTACGGCGACTACTATGGAATTTCAGGGCAATATGCTCAACAAGATTTCAAAGAAGTCCTTGACCGCCTCCTAGCCATCCGAAAAAATTTGGCCTATGGAGAACAAAATGACTACTTTGATGACCCTAACTGTATCGGTTGGGTACGTTCAGGTGCTGAAAATCAATCCCCAATCGCAGTCCTTATCTCAAATGACCAAGAAAACAGCAAGTCAATGTTTGTCGGCCAAGAATGGGCTAACCAAACCTTTGTAGATTTACTTGAAAACCACCAAGGTCAAGTTATAATTGATGAGGAAGGTTATGGACAATTCCCAGTCTCAGCTGCTTCGGTAAGTGTCTGGGCAGCCAATACTATTTAATAGTTCATAATATTCAAGCCAGATCCAATCGGATTTGGCTTTTTTGTAGTCAAAAAAAGACCTACCCAAATGGATAGATCTTTATACTCAATGAAAATCAAAGAGCAAACTAGGAAGCTAGCCGCAGGTTGCTCAAAGCACTGCTTTGAGGTTGTAGATAAGACTGACGAAGTCAGTCTCATATAAAATCCAAGGCGAAGCTGACGTTGTTTGAAGAGATTTTCGAAGAGTATTACTTGATTACAATTTACCTGCTACTGCATCCAACAATTCTTGGATTTTAGCTTGGTTGCTTCCTCCTGCCATGGCCATGTCTGGTTTACCACCACCACGTCCATCGACGATTGGTGCTAATTCTTTGACAAGGTTTCCTGCATGAAGGTCTTTTGTCTTGCTTGCTACAAGGACATTGACTTTGTCACCGATAGCGGCAACTAGAACAAGAAGATCAGAGTAGTCTTTTTGTTTCCAATTATCTGCAAAGGTACGAAGGGCACCTGCATCTGATACAGACACTTGACTAGCAATGTAACGGTGACCGTTGACTTCCTTCACATCCTTGAAGATGTCGCCTGCAGCTGCAGCTGCGGCTTTTTCTTTCAACTCAGCATTTTCTTTTTGCAATTGACGAAGTTGTTCTTGAAGTCCTTCTACCTTGTGAGGTACTTCTTTAAGTTGAGGTGCTTTCAAGGTTGCTGCGACTGCTTTAAGAGCATCTTCTTGTTCACGGTAGGCTTCAAAGGCTTCCTTACCAGTCACTGCCAAGATACGGCGAGTTCCTGAACCGATCCCTTCTTCTTTGACAATCTTGAAGAGACCAATTTCAGAAGTGTTGCCAACGTGGGTACCACCACAAAGCTCGATAGAGTAGTCACCGATAGTAACAACACGGACTTCCTTGCCGTATTTCTCACCAAAGAGAGCCATAGCTCCCATTTCTTTGGCAGTGTCAATATCAGTTTCAACTGTCTTAACCTCAAGAGCTTCCCAGATTTTTTCGTTGACTTGCTGCTCAATGGCACGCAATTCTTCAGCAGTGACAGCTTGGAAGTGGGTAAAGTCAAATCTAAGGAATTCAACTTCGTTAAGAGATCCTGCTTGTGTTGCGTGGTTTCCAAGGATGTTGTGAAGAGCAGCGTGAAGCAAGTGAGTCGCAGTGTGGTTTTTCATGACACGGTGACGACGATTTGTATCAATTGCCAAGGTATATTCTTGGTTCAAAGCAAGTGGTGCATGGACTTCAACAGTGTGAAGGGCTTGTCCGTTTGGTGCTTTTTGAACATTGGTCACAGTAGCCACAAGGTTTCCTGCAGCATCCAAGATTTGACCGTGGTCAGCTACCTGTCCACCCATTTCAGCGTAGAATGGCGTTTCCGCAAAGATAAGAGAGGCAATTCCTTCTGACACAGCTTCTACTTCTGCATTGTCAGCCACGATAGCCACCAATTTAGAAGACAATTGGCTAGCATTGTAGTTGAAGACACTTTCTACTGTGATGTTTTGAAGGGTTTCATTTTGCATACCCATTGAACCACCTTTAACAGCTGATGCACGCGCGCGTTCTTGCTGTTCTTTCATGGCTGCTTCAAAACCTTCACGGTCCACAGTCATATCAGCTTCTTCAGCGATTTCTTCAGTCAATTCAACTGGGAATCCATAAGTGTCATAAAGCTTGAAGACATCTGAACCAGCAATGACAGATTGACCTTTTTCTTTCAAGTCAGCTACGATGCCTTGGGCAAAGTGTTGACCTGAGTGAAGGGTACGGGCAAATGATTCTTCCTCGCTCTTCACGATTTTCTCAATAAAGTCACGTTTTTCAAGCACTTCTGGGTAGTAGCTTTCCATGATTTTTCCAACAGTTGGAACGAGTTTGTAAAGGAAAGGCTCGTTGATACCCAATTTTTGACCATGCATAGACGCACGACGAAGGAGACGACGAAGGACATAACCACGACCTTCATTTCCTGGAAGGGCACCATCACCGATGGCAAATGAAAGAGAACGGATGTGGTCAGCGATAACCTTAAAGCTCATGTTATCGCCATCTTGGTCATAAACCTTACCAGACAATTTCTCCACTTCACGAATGATAGGCATGAATAGGTCTGTTTCAAAGTTTGTCTTAGCCCCTTGGATAACCGCCACCAAACGCTCCAAACCAGCGCCCGTATCAATGTTCTTGTGTGGCAATTCCTTGTATTCGCTACGAGGAACAGCAGGATCTGCGTTAAATTGTGACAAAACGATGTTCCAGATTTCGATATAACGGTCGTTTTCGATATCTTCTGCAAGCAGGCGAAGACCGATATTTTCCGGGTCAAAGGCTTCACCACGGTCAAAGAAGATTTCTGTATCTGGTCCAGAAGGTCCAGCACCGATTTCCCAGAAGTTGTCCTCGATTGGAATCAAGTGACTTGGATCCACTCCCACTTCAATCCAGCGGTTGTATGAATCTTTATCATCTGGATAGTAGGTCATGTAAAGTTTCTCAGCTGGGAAGTCAAACCATTCTGGGCTTGTCAAGAGCTCATAAGCCCAAGTGATCGCTTCGTCACGGAAGTAATCCCCGATAGAGAAGTTCCCCAACATTTCAAACATGGTATGGTGACGTGCAGTCTTCCCTACGTTTTCGATATCGTTGGTACGGATAGCCTTTGGGCATTGGTAATACGTGGATTTTCAGGAATGATGGTCCCATCAAAGTATTTCTTAAGGGTTGCTACCCCAGAGTTGATCCACAAAAGAGTTGGGTCGTTTACAGGAACCAAACTTACTGATGGTTCTACTGAGTGACCTTTGGTCGCCCAGAAGTCAAGCCACATTTGGCGTACTTGTGCACTAGATAGTTGTTTCATATTGTCTCCTTATTTACTTGTTTAATGTGATTGGCTTTCCAGCATTTCCACATAGTCAATCGCGACACAGAGGGAAATGACTAGGTCTGCATAAGCGTCCTCTAGAACCGTTACGGTATAGGTAGAGGTCAGATGGAAGAGTTCCTTCTTAATTTCTGCAATCAGCTGATCGCGATCATCAAGCAATTTGAAATCCAAATCCCAGATATTGCCCTCGATACGAAGACCCAGATTATCAAACTCATACTTATCTCGCCAGAAGGTCAACTTCTTGCGAATGACAAAACTCGAGCCATCCCGAAGCTGAATCTCAAAACGAGGAAGCAAGGTCAAGATTTCTTTACTAATCTGACTGATCTGTTCACCATTAGCATCATAGATAGTAAAAGTTTTGGGAATCTTAAAAAATGATCCCTCTACCTGATAGGCGATTTCTCCTCTGTCATCCTTGATAGCGAAGCGTTCGCCTCCAAGACGAAACTTTTGTTTGACAAGAAATGTTTTCATCAACACCTCCAAAAATCAAAAGACAAGCTCATATCACGAAGGGCGAAAAACCGCGGTACCACCTTCATTCAATGAACTTGTCATTCTCTTATTATTATGCAATTGTATGATTGAGTAGCATGAGTTCCTAGCTTAGATGGCTCGCAGCACCGCCATTTCTCTGGACTAAGACAACTGAAAATCAATTCTCAACTTTCTTATTATAACGTTTTTTTAAGTCTGCGTCAACTGGAAATCATCTCCGTTGAATCAGACCCATTCCCTACATCTCAGATTACTTTCAGGATATATTTTTTCTTACTGCCATTTTTCTTTTTATCCCAACTTTTATCCCAAAGTTTCGAATTGCTAAATATAGCTACGCAAATATTTGCAAATATAAAGTTTCCTATCACCAAATATATAGACTCAGTTGTTAGGTATTGTCAATCCAAACCATCCTTTAGATAAAATAGTATATATGTTTGCTGAACAGTCAAAAAGGTTGGCCAGAAACTTTTTTTGAAAAAAGTAGACACTTTCATTATTTGTTACCGCTCTCTGTAAGGTTAAACTTAGTATACTACTGGGCAAGCAAATAAGCAACTATCATAGAAAAACATACAGTTACAAAAATTGCCTTCTATTAAGAAAACGAACCAGCTTAACTGATTCGTTTCGTGATTGCTAACTCCTACTTCCGATACATTTTAAACTGTAGGAAGAGGTCGCTATATTTTCCTGTCCATTTATGGTCAAATTTCTCATAAACTTCTAGGTGTTTCATGGTTTCAGCATCTGGATAAAAGGCCTTGTCTTCTTTTTTCTCCTCTGGGAGCAATTCCTTAGCTGGTAGGTTTGGTGTTGAATAGCCAACATACTCCGCATTTTTGAGGGCATTTTCGGGTTTCAACATAAAGTTGATAAAGGCATAGGCTGCATCTTGGTTTTTGACTGTTTTGGGAATAACCATATTGTCAAACCAAAGGTTGCTGGCCTCAGTCGGAACCACATAGCGTAGATTTTCATTTTTTTCTAGCATTTGGCTGGCTTCCCCAGAGAAGGTCACACCGATTGCAGCGTTATTCTGAATCATGTAGCCCTTCATCTCGTCGGCAACGATGGCCTTGATATTTGGAGTCAGTTTATAGAGCTTGTCTACTGTCTCTTCTAACTGCTGGGTATCCTTGGAGTTGAGGCTGTAGCCTAGGGAGTTGAGCCCCAGTCCCAGCACCTCACGCGCCCCATCAAAGAGCATGATAGAGTTCTTATACTCTGGCTTCCAGAGGTCATCCCAATGCTCAGGCGCTTCATCTACCATAGTTTCATTGTAAACAATTCCCAAGGTTCCCCAGAAGTAAGGAATGGAGAATTTATTGCCTGGGTCAAAGGACTGGTTAAGAAACTCAGGTCCGATATTTTCAAGACCTTCAAGTTTTGAATAATCAAGAGGAACCAAGAGATCTTCGTCCTTCATCTTATTGATCATGTATTCACTTGGGATGGCAATATCGTAGGTCGTTCCCCCCTGTTTGATTTTGGTATACATGGCTTCGTTGGAGTCAAAGGTCTCGTACTGAACTTGGATTCCTGTTTCTTCTGTGAATTGCTCCAAGAGTTCTGGATCGATATAGTCACCCCAGTTGTAGATAACCAGTTTTTGACTATCTCGGCTATTGATTTTGCTATCGAGATGCATCGCAATTCCCCACAAGACGAGGATAATGGCTACAATTCCTGCTAAAAATGAATAGAGTTTTTTCATGCTTGCTCCTCCTTCTCACGTGAAATAAAGTAATATCCAACAACTAGGATAATACTAAAGAGAAAGACAAGGGACAGACAGGGCATTGATTTCTAGCGAAATCCCCTTGCGAGCACGAGAGTAAATCTCGACAGACAGGGTTGAAAAGCCATTTCCCGTTACGAAGAAGGTCACGGCAAAGTCATCTAGCGAATAGGTGAAGGCCATGAAATAACCAGCAATGATAGACGGAGTCAGGTAAGGAAGCATGATTTCCTTGAACATCTGAAATTGACTGGCACCAAGGTCATAGGCCGCATGAATCATGTCACCGTTCATTTCCTTGAGACGAGGCAAGACCATCAAGACCACGATAGGAATCGAGAAGGCCACATGACTAGATAGGACGGTCAAAAAGCCAAGTGAAAACTTGAGTTGGGTAAAGAGAATCAAGAAGCTGGCACCAATCATAACGTCAGGCGCAACCATGAGGATATTATTGAGTGATAGAAAGGCTTCTTGGTATTTCTTACGAGACTGGTAGATGTAAATGGCACCAAAAGTTCCGATAATGGTCGCAATCAAGGCTGATAGGAAGGCCAAGAAAAAGGTCTGAGTTACAATCAACATGAGGCGACCATCACCAAACATAGTTTTAAAATGACTCAAGCTGAAGCCTGTAAAGCTGTTCATGTCATTTCCTGCATTAAAGGCATAGCCAATCAAGTAAAAAATCGGCAGATAGAGGACAAGAAAGACCAGTCCTAGATAAAGGTTGGCAAATTTTTTCATCGTTCTCTCCTTTCCTTGGTCACCCACATGGTGATGAACATGGTCAGGATGAGAATTACACCGATGGTTGAACCCATACCGTAGTTGTCATTTGTCAGGAAGTTCTGTTCAATAGCCGTTCCCAGCGTAATAACGCGATTCCCACCAATCAAACGGGTCAGCATGAAGAGACTCAAACTGGGGATAAAGACCGACTGAACCCCACTTCTCACCCCATTCATCGATAGAGGGAAGATGACATGACGGAAGGTCTCCCACTTGGTCGCACCGAGGTCGTAGCTGGCATTGATGAGATTGTTGTCCATATCGTCCAGGACATTGAAAATGGGCAAAATCATAAAGGGAAGCTCGATGTAACTTGCAACAAAGATAAAGGAGAAATCGGTAAAGAGCAACTGTTGTGAGCCGATTCCGATAAATTCCAAGAATTGGTTAATAGAGCCATTCTGACCAAAAATCCCGATAAAAGCATAGGCTTTAAGGAGCAAATTAATCCAGGTTGGCAGGATAATCAGCATGAGCCAGAGTTGACGGTGTTTGAGACGAGTCAAAAAGAGGGCTGTTGGATAGCTGATAAGGAGGGTTACAAAGGTCACAATCCCTGCATAAAGCACTGAGTTGAAACTCATTTTGAGATAGGTCAAGTTTTGTGACGCAAAGTAGGATTTATAGTTTTCTAAACTGAACTGGCCTTCAATATTGAAAAAGGATTGACCGAAAATCAAGACCAAGGGTGCGAGTACAAAGAGGGCAATCCAGAGCATGTAGGGCACTACAAAGAGTTTAGAGCTTGTTTTCTTCATCTCTTTCCTCCTCGATTGCATTAATCAGACCTGCTTCTTGCTCTTCGATTTCTACGTACTCTTCGATACGGGCATCGAATTCTTCTTCGGTTTCGTTAAGACGCATGATGTGGATGTCTTCTGGTTCAAAGTCCAGACCGATTTCCTCACCAACGATAGCCTTACGAGTTGAGTGGATCATCCATTCATTTCCGAGTTCGTCATAGGCGATAATTTCATAGTGAACCCCACGGAAGAGCTGGGTATCGACCTTAACTTGGAGCTTGCCTTCTTCAGGAAGGGTAATGCGCAAATCCTCTGGACGAATGACAACCTCAACAGGCTCATTTGGCTTCATCCCCCCATCAACCGCTTCGAAGCGTTTGCCGTTAAACTCAACCAAGTAGTCCTCAATCATGGTTCCTGGCAAGATATTTGACTCACCGATAAAGGTAGCAACAAAGTGGTTGATCGGCTCGTCATAGATGTCCACAGGTGTTCCAGACTGGACAATCTCGCCATCATTCATAACGAAAATCCAGTCACTCATGGCAAGAGCTTCTTCCTGATCGTGAGTGACAAAGACGAAGGTAATGCCCAATCGTTGTTGCAATTCACGGAGTTCGTACTGCATGTCTGTTCGCAATTTCAAATCCAGCGCTGACAAAGGCTCGTCCAGCAAAACCACACGAGGTTGGTTGATGATGGCACGGGCAATGGCCACACGCTGGCGTTGTCCCCCAGAAAGTTTACGGATGGAACGTTTTTCATAACCTTCCAACTGAACCATCTTGAGAACTTCCGCTACACGCTGCTCGATTTCTTTCTTGTCTATCTTACGCAAGCGGAGTGGAAAGGCAACATTTTCAAACACATTCATATGTGGAAACAAGGCATAGGATTGGAAGACCGTATGGACGTCTCGCTTGTTGGTCGGGATATCATTGATACGGACACCGTCCAGCAAAATATCTCCCGTCGTCGCATCTAGCAAACCTGCAATGATGTTAAGGATAGTTGATTTCCCTGAACCAGATGCGCCTAAAAGGGTGTAAAATTTTCCTTCTTCCAACTCAAAGTTGATGTCTTTGAGAACCTTGGTGTTGCTGTCTTCAAAAACTTTAGAGACGTTTTTGAATTCGATAATTGGTTTTTTCAATTGGCATAAATTCCTTCTTTTTCATAGATTAACAGATCAGGGCTCTGTCAGGCCGCCACTACCTCTTGCAGGGTGTAAAACCACCTGCATACATCTTCGCTAACGATAGGCTTTCACCCCCTTTCCATGACATAGCAGCAGCTTTTCAACTACAGCATCCTACTTGCTTTCACCCAAGATACGGACTTCTCTCTCAAGTGTAACGCCAGAGTGTTCCTTGACTTTTTTTCGATCACAGACTCAATCAAGTCCTCGTAGTCTTTGGCTGTTCCGTCTGCGACATTAATCATAAATCCTGCGTGCTTTTCTGAGACTTCTACGCCACCGATACGATAGCCTTTCAAGCCAGCTTCTGAAATTAACTGACCTGCAAAATGCCCGACTGGACGCTTAAAGACCGAACCACAAGATGGATATTCCAAAGGTTGCTTGAGTTCACGTAGGTGCGTCAAGCGGTCCATTTCTTGCTTGATAACCTGATGGGTTCCTGGAGCAAGGGCAAATTTAGCTGACAAGACAACTGCACCAGACTCCTGAATGGCTGAATGGCGGTACCCAAAAGCCAAATCTTTGGCAGACAGGGTCTCGATTTCTCCATCCTTAGTCAAGACCTTACAAGACTGCAAGATGTGAGCAATCTCGCCACCATAGGCACCTGCATTCATGAAAACAGCTCCACCGACGCTCCCTGGAATGCCACAAGCAAACTCAAAGCCAGTCAAACTATGACGAAGGGCAATGCGAGTTGTTTCAATCAAGTTAGCCCCTGCTTCAGCTTCAATGGTATAGCCATCAACGGAAACGTTATTAAGCTTGTCACACAAGATAACAAATCCACGAATCCCACCATCACGAACGATGATGTTGCTGGCATTCCCAAGAACCATCCAAGGAATATTTTCTTGATTGGCAAATTTAACAACGCGCGCCAACTCAAAACGATTTCGTGGAAAGACCAAATAATCGGCCTCTCCACCTACTTTTGTATAACTATAGCTATGCAAGGGTTCCTTAAAACGGATATCAATTCCTTCTAAGATTTCAAGCATTTTTTTCTCTTACAGACATGTCACTCTTCCTTTTACAAAATTCATTCCATTATACCATTTTTAAGACCATTTGACGACCCTAAAAAAAATCTTGGGCTTATTTTAAACAAAAAAGAGGTTTCCCCTCTTTTTATGATTTTTTGCAAAAGATAGCCTTGGTTCCATAGGCAACCAGAACAAGTTCAAGTGCTAGGACAACTTCAACCAAGACTGGATTGGTCAACCAGCCAACTTGGACTAGAGATGGTGCTAAGTCAAAGAGGGCATGTAGGCCATAGGCTGCTAGGAGATAAATCCATTTCTTCTGACGAACAGCTTGGTAAACCCAAACAGTCAATAGTAATTGGAAACCTAGCGCCAAGATTCTCTCAAAACCAAGCAAATAAATCTGCCAGTCTGATAGAGACTGGATAGTTTTCAACATATTTTCAGACAGCAATTGCATGACCTGTGGATCCTGAGTTTGAACCGCCGAAAGCACGAAGTAGAGATTGAGTAAACTAGTAAGGCCTAGGAAAATTAATTCCAAGCCACCATGCCCCAGTCCATATGCCAAGGCATCTGCCTTTTCCAAACTTCTCTTTTTCTCCAACCATTTGAAGAAAACAAGACGAGCAGTTTCCTCAAAAAATGCTGCCATGGCTAGGCCATAGATGATATAGACAAGCGGATGTTCTTGCAAGAGGGCAATACTACCGTCTTTTTGAGGATGCAAAACCAAGATATGCACCAGTTTTTCTAAAATCTGCGAAGAGACAAAGAAGGCAACAGCCCCCAAGCCCAAGACAGCTAAATTAATCTGGTATTTCTTTTTGGCATACCAAGTGCTCCCTATCAAGAAAGCCAGCAACAGTACCATGGTAATGATAATATGAATGGTCATTTTCTTCTCCTATTCTGCCTTTTCAATATCTTTTTTCATCTCGTCAACATTGAACTTAGCAAACAAGTATTGACGGTCTTGGACTGGGAAACGTTGATCCAATTGGTCAACAGCTCCCACCTCAATAATGCCTTCCTTGATAACAAAGTCCATGACATGTCCACCGAAGGTCAAGTCATCTGAAATGAAGTGTAGATGATAGCCTGCCACACTGACCCCATGGAAAATCTCAGGCGTCCAGAAACCAACGATGGTTCCCGCCACATTGTCACGACTATATTCAGGTTGATGGGTTGCGACATCAGCAAACTTGGTATCTGGTGTCGACTTGGGAATCATGCGCACATGCATATGCGAAAATTCCCCCCGAATCTTGATAGAGCGGAAAAGATTTTCCCCATCATAATAAGACTCGATTCGTTCTTCCAATTCCTTGTCTGTCATCTCAAAGCGCTGGCGGAAAATGACCTCTGCCTGATGAGGTACTACTGCTGCGTAAGGAATAAGGGCATCTGGTGATACTTCTACAATTTCTGGTTGCTCTCCTGATCCTTTGGCCTGATAAGCCTTGCCATCCAAGACAATCAATTCTCCATCAATGGAATCCAAGGTTCCCAAACCAAGGTCACCATGCTCTAGCAATTCTCCTACTGTCATGGTACCACCATAAAGGCCTGCCATCAAGGCTCCAAGGGTATTGTATTGAAATAATTTCACTGGTTCCTGCACGTTCTTATCCATTCACTTTCTTGTCTGTTATACTCAATGAAAATCAAATAGCAAACTAGGAAGAGAGCCACAGGTTGCTCAAAGCACTGCTTTGAGGTTGTAGATAAGACTGACGAAGTCAGCTCAAAACACTGTTTTGAGGTTGTGGATAGAACTGACGAAGTCAGTAACCATATCTACGGCAAGGCGAAGCTGACGTGGTTTGAAGAGATTTTCGAAGAGTATTATTCTATAAATGTTACTCCTAAGTATACCACATTTTCCCCTAGATGTGAACGAGAGAAACACCCTAGACATTGCCAAGAAGGAAAAAAAAGGGTACAATGTAACAAAATCAAGGGAGGTCTGGAATGAAGAGACAAAGTAAATACCAAGAGGTCGTTTCCTATCTAAAAAACGGTATCGAGTCTGGACGATTTCCGACGGGAAGCCGCCTGCCTTCTATTCGTCAACTGAGCCTTGACTTTCACTGCAGCAAGGACACCATTCAACGAGCCCTGTTGGAATTACGGCACGAACAATACCTCTATGCCAAGCCCCAGAGTGGTTACTATGTCCTAGAACAAGGGCAACATCAGGACCTAGAAATTGAGGTTACCGACGAACATGCCAGCGCCTATGACGATTTCCGACTCTGTGTCAATGAAACCTTGGTTGGCCGGGAAAACTACCTCTTCAACTACTATGACAACCAAGAAGGATTAGAAGACTTAAGACAATCCATTCACCAACTCCTCTTTGACCAAGCTCTCTACTGCAAGGCTGATCAACTTGTACTGACTTCTGGAACCCAACAAGCCTTGTTTATCCTCTCTCAAATTTCCTTTCCTAGCCAAGCCAAGGAAATCTTGGTGGAACAGCCGACCTATCATCGGATGAATCGCCTCTTGATTGCTCAGGGTCTGGACTATCAAACGATCGAACGAGGCATTGATGGGATTGACTTGGAGGAACTGGAAAGCCATTTCAAGACAGGAAAGATTAAGTTTTTCTATACCATTCCTCGTTTTCACTATCCTCTGGGGCATTCCTATTCTGAGCAGGACAAACGAGCTATTCTTGACTTAGCAGCTAAGTATGGAGTCTATATCGTAGAGGACGACTATCTGGGGGATTTGGACTCCAAGAAGGGCCAGACCTTCCACTATCTAGATACAGAGGAGCGCGTCATTTATATCAAGTCCTTCTCAACCAGCCTCTTTCCAGCCCTGCGGATAACAGCACTCATTCTTCCAAATGCTATTAAGGAAGCCTTTGTGGCCTACAAAAATATCCTTGACTACGACAGCAACCTCATCATGCAAAAGGCCTTATCACTCTATATCGACAGTCAACTGTTTGAGAAAAATCGTCTAGCTCGCTTGTCCAATCAGGAAACCTACCAAAAACAACTTGAGGAAAGCTTAACTAAAACACCTTGTCCCCTTCCTCACTTTCCGCTTCATGATGGTTTATTGCTAGACCTGAGACAGTATCCTAAAATCGCCAGCCTCAAACACAGTCAGCTGAAATTGGACTTCTTTGAGGAGGCTTACTTGGATACCTGCCCTTATCAATTTGCCAAGGTGTCCTTAGACAATCTGGAAAAGGTTTTAAACTATTTAAAAGCAGAATTGGACTGACTTCCAACTCTGCTTTTTTTCTTTCATTGTTCAACTTCTGTTAGGCTTGCTGCCTTTTCAAGATAGCTTTGGTAGGTACCGTCATCCTTGAGTTTTTGGATGACTTTGTCCACCACTTCTTTCAAATCAGCACTATTTTTTCTAAGAGCAACTGCATTGGCTTCGCCGTCCTTCATCTTCAAGCTGACAGTTGCGACAGCTAGGTCAGCATTTTTAGCAGCATAGCTAAGGGCAACTGGCTCATCCATGTGAACAGCATCAACTTTTCCAGCCTGCAATTCATTAACTGCTTCACCCATATTGGTTAGGGAAGTTAATTGAGCTTTTGGCAATTGTTCCTTGACCATAGCTTCTGGAACAGTCCCTTTTTGGGCTGCAATATTAGCACTTTCAAGGCTAGTTAAATCCTTGTATTTTTCTACATCAGACTTACGAACCAAGAAACTAATCTTGTTTTCATAGTAAGGGATTGAAAAATCAAAGACTTCTTTTCTCTCGTCAGTAGCGCTAATTCCCGCAACTGCTAGGTCAGCCTTACCAGTTTGAAGACTGGTCAAGACATTATCAAAACTCATGCTTGAAATTTCCAACTTCACCCCAAGTTCATCAGCAATAGCCTGGGCCATATCAATATCCGCACCGACTACCTGATTTTTCCCGTCAACTAAGGATTGGAATTCAAAAGGTGCATAGTCAGGACTAGTCGCCACAACTAATTTCCCCTTTTGCTTAATGGCCTCAACAGCTGACTGAGAACCATTCGAACCCGACTGGCAAGCTACCAAGAAGAAACTTGCAAGAAAAACTACATAAAACAAATATCCATTTTTTTGATTTCATAAATAAACAACCTCTCTGTTAATTTTGTATAATTATAACGCTATCCAAGTTACTTGTCAAGTGTTTTTTGAATTTTTATCTTAAAAATATTTTTTTCATTCAAGAAAAGGAGCTATCAGTTGATTTCAAGCTCCTTTTTTTATACAGAATGAACCTGTTTTATAGTTCGACAATCTTACCTGTTTCAAAGTAAACAACCCATTCACAGATATTTTTAGCATAGTCTCCAATGCGTTCCAAGAAGGCAATCACTTGGAAATAATCACGACCTGTAACGATGGCATCTGGATTTTTCTTGATTTCTTCTGTAGCCAAGTCACGAATGCTATCAAAGTAATGGTTGATTTTTTCATCCATAGCTGCTACTTCATAAGCCTGATCCACTGAACCATTCAGATAGAGTTCAAGGGCTGCTTCAACGAAATTCTTAACATCGCGACCCATTCTCTTGATTTCTTCTTCAACAGCTGGGATACGTTGCTCACCCTTCATACGAATTGCCGCCTTGGCAATGGAAACGGCATGGTCCCCCATACGTTCCAAGTCAGATACAGCCTTCAAGACTGTTAGAACTGTACGCAAGTCTTGAGAAACTGGTTGTTGAAGGGCAATCATTTCAAATGATTTCTTCTCTAATTTCACTTCGTATTCGTTTACTTCTGCATCGTCTTCGATGACTTCCTTGGCCAAATCACGGTCATGCGTGACAAAGGCACGCACTGTACGATTGATTTGGGATAGCACTTCCTGTCCCATAGCATAAAACTGGTTGTGCAATTTCTCTAAATCTTCTTCAAATTGAGAACGTAACATCATTTATCTCCTTATCCAAATTTCCTGAAATATAATCTTCTGTTTCCTTGTGTTGTGGGTTGAGGAACATCTTCTTAGTATCGTTAAACTCAATCAAATCTCCATCTAGGAAAAATCCTGTCTTGTCAGAGATACGAGAGGCTTGTTGCATGGAACGCGTAACCAAGAGCATGGTATATTTATCTTTTAGACCATATAAGGTTTCCTCAATCTTACCGGCCGAGATAGGGTCCAAGGCTGAAGTCGGTTCATCCAAAAGAATGATTTTAGGGCTGGTTGCCAAGACACGGGCAACACAGACACGTTGCTGTTGTCCACCTGAAAGCCCGATAGCTGAATCATGTAGGCGATCCTTGACCTCATCCCAGATGGAAGCTCGTTGCAAGGCTTTTTCTACCGCTTCATCCAGAACCTGCTTGTCTTTCACTCCATTGATACGAAGCCCGTAAACAACATTTTCGTAGATAGACATAGGGAAAGGGTTTGGTTGTTGGAAAACCATACCGATTTCCTTACGCAATTCAACTGTATCTGTACGTGGGCTGTAAATGTTGTGACCGTTGTAAACCACCGAACCAGTTGTGGTTACCTCTGGATTGAGATCCCCCATACGGTTGATAGCCTTGAGAAGAGTTGACTTCCCTGACCCAGATGGACCAATCAAGGCTGTAATTTCCTTCGGTTGGAAAGATAGGGAAACACTATTCAAGGCCTTTTTTTGATTGTAGTAAACGGACAGGTCTGACACCTGTAAAATCGCTTCTGTCATACTGTTTCCTTTCTATCCAAAGTGTCCTGTTACGTAGTCATTGGTCGACTGTAGTTTGGCATTTTGGAAAATATTAGAGGTCTTATCGTACTCGATCAAGTCGCCCAAGTAGAAAAATCCTGTGTAATCACTAGCGCGCGCAGCCTGTTGCATACTGTGGGTCACGATGATGATGGTAAAGTCCTTCTTCAATTCCAACATGGTTTCTTCCAGCTGGGCTGTCGCAATCGGATCCAAGGCTGACGCCGGCTCATCCATCAAGAGAATATCTGGTTTAACAGAGATAGCACGAGCGATACAGAGACGTTGCTGCTGACCACCTGATAGGGTCAAGGCTGACTTGTGCAAATCGTCCTTGACCTGGTCCCAAAGAGCAGCCTGACGAAGAGAAGTTTCCACAATTTCATCCAGGACTTGCTTGTCCTTAACCCCTGCACGTTCATGGGCAAAAGTGATGTTGCGGTAGATAGACTTGGCAAAGGGATTTGGGCGTTGGAATACCATTCCAATGTGCTTACGCATCTCATAGACGTTGATTTCTGGGCGGTTGACATCAATCCCTTGATAGAGAATTTGACCTGTTACCTTGGCAATATCAATGGTATCATTCATACGGTTGAGACTGCGGAGGTAGGTTGATTTCCCTGAACCAGAAGGGCCAATTAAGGCTGTGATTTTATTTTTTTCAAATTGCATATCGATGCCCTTAATAGATTCATTTTTACCGTAGTAAACATGTAAATCCTTAGTAGAGAGGGCCACTTTCTCTTCAGGAAAGGTGATGATATGCTTTTCATCCCAATTATATTTTGACATGGCTTCTCCTTTAGGCAGCGGTTAATTTCTTATGTAGGTAGCTTCCGAGTTTACGGGCTCCAAAGTTAAAAATGAGGATAAAGATGAGGAGCACAGCTGCAGAACCTGCTGATACAATGGTGCCATCAGGAATGGTTCCTTCGCTATTGACTTTCCAGATGTGGACAGCCAAGGTTTCTGCTTGACGGAAGATAGAGATTGGGCTAGTCACACTGAGAATATTCCAGTTAGACCAGTCTAGTGCTGGTGCAGATTGCCCTGCTGTATAGATAAGAGCCGCAGCCTCACCAAAGATACGACCAGAGGCCAAGACGACACCCGTTACAATACCTGGAAGGGCTTCTGGAATGACCACATGAACCACAGTTTCCCAACGAGAAATCCCAAGGGCCAGACCAGCCTCACGTTGCGTATGGTGAACATGTTTCAAACTGTCCTCGACATTACGAGTCATCTGAGGCAAGTTAAAGACTGTCAAGGCCAAGGCACCTGAAATGATTGAAAATCCATACTCAAACTGAACTACAAAGATCAAGTAACCAAAGAGACCTACAACCACAGATGGCAGTGAAGACAAGATTTCAATACAGGTTCTGACAAAATTGGTCACAGGACCTTTTTTGGCATATTCAGCTAGGAAAATCCCAGCCCCCATAGACAAGGGAACAGAAATAATCAAGGTAATGACCAAAAGGAAGAAGGAATTATAGAGCTGAATTCCAATCCCTCCGCCTGCTTGGTAAGAAGATGATTTGCCAGTCAAGAAAGACCAAGAGATGTGGGGCAAACCACGAACCAAGATATAAAGAATCAAGGATGCCAAGATGGCAACGATAATTCCTGCAATTGAGTAGAGGACAGCTGTTGCAATTTTATCTAATTTCTTAGCGTGCATAGTTTTTCTTTCCTCTTTCTTTCGTAATCAATTTAATCACACTGTTGAAGGCCAAACTCATCAAGAGCAATACTAAGGCCAGTGACCAGAGTACGTTATTATCAACTGTACCCATGACGGTATTTCCGATACCCATGGTCAAAACAGACGTCAAGGTCGCAGCAGGTGTTGTTAGTGAAGTTGGGACAACGGCTGAGTTTCCGACCACCATCTGAATGGCCAAGGCCTCACCAAAGGCACGCGCCATCCCAAAGACCACTGCTGTAAAAATCCCTGAACGCGCTGCCTTCAAGGTCACGCGCCAGATGGTTTGCCAGCGAGTGGCCCCCATAGCCAAACTAGCTTCGCGGTAGTGACGAGGCACTGCACGCAAGCTATCGGTTGTCATAAAGGTTACCGTCGGTAAAATCATGACAAAGAGAACGAAAATTCCTGACAAAATTCCAAAACCAGTTCCACCAAAGACACTACGTACAAAGGGAACTACGACCTGCAAACCGATAAATCCATACACGACTGAAGGAATCCCGACAAGCAATTCAATAGCTGGTTGCAAGATTCTAGCACCTTTTGGTGAGACTTCGGTCATAAAGACTGCCGCACCAATAGCAAAAGGAGTTGCGATAAGGGCTGACAGGATTGTGACAATAAAGGAACCCAAAATCATGGGAAGAGCACCAAATTGTTTACCTGAAGGATTCCAAGTTTGGCCAAAAAGGAAATCAAAGATATTAACCCCATTGACAAAGAAGGTCGACAAACCTTTCTGGGCTACGAAAATCAAAATCATGGCCACAATGATGACAATCAAAGACAGACAGGCAAAGGTCAAGCCTTTTCCTAGTTTCTCTAGACGAGAGTTCTTTGAGGGAGAAAGTAATTTTTTAGCTAATTCTTCTTGATTCATTAGTGACTCCCTTCTAGTGCTGTCACCGTTCCGACAGCATCTTTTTCAACCTTCATTTCCTTGACAGAAATATAGCCCATTCCCTTAACGATTCCACTTTGCGCTTCATCTGAGAGGACAAAGTTGAGAAATTCTGCCACCAATTCGTCTGGCTTACCTAAGGTGTACATGTGTTCATAAGACCACAAAGGCCAATTATTAGTTGTAACATTTTCTGCAATCGGCTCATAGCCGTTCAATTTCATGCGTTTCACCGAGTCATCCACATAGGCAAAGGCTAGGTAAGAAATGGCTCCTGGTGTCTGGGAAACAATGTTTTTGACCATCCCATTTGAATCCTGTTCTTGACTCTGCACGGCAGATTGACCATCCATGATAACACTATCAAAGGTTGCACGTGAACCTGAACTTGCCGCACGGTTGATAATAGAAATGGCTAGGTCTTTCCCACCTACCTCTTTCCAGTTGGTCACTTGACCTGTGAAGATGCTACGGAGTTGTTCAGTTGTCAGATTTTCAACATCAACTTCCTTATTTACAATCACCGCCAAGCCTGCTACAGCTACCTTATGATCCACTAGAGCGGATGCGTTGATACCGTCTTTTTCCTCGGCAAATACGTCTGAATTTCCTACATCAACGGCTCCAGACTGAACCTGAGACAGACCTGTACCAGATCCTCCACCTTGGACGTTGACTGTTTTTCCAACGTGCATAGAGCCAAATTCATCTGCTGCTGCTTCGACCAAGGGCTGAAGAGCCGTTGAGCCAACAGCTGTCATGGATTCCCCACGATCAATCCAGCTAGCACATCCCGCCAAAGAACCTGCTAGCAAAAGAGCCGCAAGGGATAGAGCGAGTTTTTTTCCTTTTTTTCACTGTTTTTTTCTCCTTGAAAATAATGGTGAATGCTGTGAATTTTTTTCAATTATTTATTTATGTTTTTCTTTTTGAAAATGGGGAGCCAACTGAAGTTCTTTGCTTGGTTTTACTAGAAATTTACTCAGTTATCTTCTCCACCAATTTTGACTTAAAATGAAAGACAATTTGAAAAAAATCCATACTTCCACTATAACATAGACAAGTTACTTTGACTAGCATTTTCACTTGAATCTGAGGCCTTTTTTGGAAAATAATTTTTTTCAAAAACATTTCCAGTCACCTTTCCAAAAGCCCAACCCGTTGCCTTGAACCAAAACTTGGTACCAACCATTTGTAGACTTTCCGCCAGCTGAACGGTTTCTCCAGCCACATACTTTTACAAACGCTTCTTGGTCAATTTCAACCGACTGCTTGACCTGACTCGGTTTCAAGGCTAGACCAAGAGCGAAACTGGGCTCAAAGCGTTTCTTCTTAAAGGTCCCTAGATGCAGGCCATTCCGAGCAATCTTGAGTTTCCCTAAATCTGGCAAAAGTTCTGGCAGGAGATAGAGTTGGTCACCAAAAGTCTGCAAGATTCCCCTTAGATTGATTTTCAGGTGTTTTTGGGCAAATTCCTGCCACAAAGTAAGCTGTTCTCGGTTGAGATTGCTCTTACTCGTCTTACATTTTGGTGCTAAATTTCACCTTTAAATTGTAAATGAGCGACAAACTGCCCCTCTCCCTTAAAATGATGAGGATACATCCGAGCCGTTTCTGGCAGGTCAATTCCAGCTACCATTCCATTGATATGCTCTACTGGCAACAAGTCAAAATCATACTCTTCCAGCAACCAATTGACAATCTCTTCGTTTTCCTCAGGTGCCCAGGTACAGGTTGAATAAACCAATCGACCACCTTCAGCTAGCATGGTTACTGCATCTTCCAGAATTTCTCTTTGCAAGCTAGCGCATTGAATCGGATAATCTAAGCTCCAATAGTCTATAGCATCTGGTTGCTTACGAAACATCCCTTCACCAGAGCAAGGGGCATCAAGGACAATGAGGTCAAAATAGCCTTTAAAAACCTTGGCCAAGCGGTCAGCAGATTCATTGGTCACCACGACATTTGTCGCTCCAAAGCGCTCCATGTTTTCTACTAAAATCTTAGCCCGTTTGCTTGAAATTTCATTGGAAACAAGGAGACCCTCCCCTGCTAGATAGGCTGCCAGCTGAGTTGATTTTCCACCTGGTGCAGCAGCCAAATCCAAGACTTTCATACCAGGACTGGGCTGGGCTACCTGAGCAACCATCTGAGCAGCAGGTTCTTGCGAATAAACCAAGCCTGTAGCATGCTCAGGCGATTTCCCTGAAACCTTCCCATAATGTCCCCAAGGAGTTTGAGGAATGGCATCAGGAAAGGAAACTGGCGCTTCTTTTAAAGGATTAACCCGAAAGGCCGAAACCGCTTCCTCCTCAAAAGAGGCAAGAAAATCTCTTGCCTCATCTCCTAGTATCTCTTCATATTTTTCAACAAATCCTTCTGGAAATTGCATTTAAGTTCTTTTCCTTTCGTAAATATAGGACTGAATTTCCTCCAGCATCTCAAGAGGTAGCATCATGACCGGTTGTCTGGTTTGAAAATCAAGCGGTTGACCAGATAGGGTCACAACCCGATAGCCCAGACTTTCCCCTAAAATACTAGCCGCAGCATAATCCCATGGTTGCAGATAAGTGATATAGGTCAACAAATGCCCTGACAAAATCTTGGCAAAACTAATGGCCGCACTCCCATAGACACGTACACCGAGGACCGCTCGACCCAAATCAGCCAGACCCCATTCATTGGTTTCCAGCATACCACTATTCCCTGCAATGAGAAAATCTCCAAGTGGTTTTGCTTTAAAGGGAGCTAGGGGCTTATCATTTAGACAAACTGGAAACTTACCACCACCGTGATAACAATCCCCCTTGACCACATCATAAATCAGACCAAACTGTCCCTGACCATTTTCAAAATAAGCCATCATAACAGCAAAATCTTCCTGCTGGGCGACAAAATTATTGGTACCATCAATGGGATCAATAACCCAAACCTTGCCCTCTTGAACCGAGGCTCGCAGACAACCTTCTTCAGCACAAATCTTATCCTCAGGATAACGAGACAAAATCTCACCAACCAATAGCTCCTGAACTTCCTTGTCCAGTCTGGTCACCAAGTCTGTTGGGGATGTCTTGGTCTCAACACACAAGTCTTCCTGCATATGGTCAAGGATGTACTGGCCTGCTTTCTTAATTAGCTCTTTGGCAAATTCAAACTTACTTTCCAAGAGAAATCTTTCCTTCCCCTTTTTCCTTAGCCGCCTGAACTGCTCGGTAAAGCGAATAGCCACTAACCGTTTCAAATTCTCGTCCCAAACGTTTCTCTTCACTCTTGCTTGGCACGACCGCCTTGAATCCCTTATAGGAGTCCAGTAACTTTTTAGCCTCTACCTTGCCTTCATAGGCGGCTTCAACATCATTAAAAAAAGAAAGCACTGAAGCAAGTTCTTCAGTGCTCCACGACAAATCTAGTGGGTAACTATACTGTTTGTTCATTAACTAATACCAGCTCTCATTCTTGCTTCTTTTAGTTCTTGCTTACGGTAACTACGAGGGAGAAAAGCACGAATCTCATCTTCATTAAAACCGATCTGCATACGTTTGGCATCGATAATAATTGGACGACGCAAAAGACTAGGGTACTGCTCAATCAAATGAAGCAATTCTGATACCGAAATACTTTCTACATCAATATCTAATTTTTGAAAAATTTTTGAACGAGTTGAAATGATGTCATCAGTACCATTTTCGGTCAAGGAAAGGATGTGTTGCAATTCTTTTCTTGTTAAAGGGCTGGTCATGATATTGTGTTCCACAAAAGGTACCTTATGTTTCTCTAACCAGGCCTTAGCCTTACGACATGATGTACAGCTCGGTGATAGAAATAGTGTAATCATGCTTTTCTCTTCTTATCTATACTTTGCTACTTCTATTATACAAAAAAATAAAGCGCTTGACTAGAGATTTTTAGAAAAAAAGCCTATTTTTTCAAGAAAAATAGACTGTTTGCGAACGATTAATACTATTCAGAATTAGTTAATTCACTCTTATACTCTTCGAAAATCAAATTCAAACCGCGTCAACGTCGCCTTGCCGTACTCAAGTACAGCCTGCGGCTAGTTTCCTAGTTTGCTCTTTGATTTTCATTGAGTATTAACGATAGTTTCGAATCACATACTTAATTTATTTATGCAAACCAGAAACATCCTTAGTATTACTGCTTACGGCTTTTCAGGTATAGAAAACCAAAGAAGCTTTCATAGAGGGCAAAAAAGAGGAGGAAGGCATGAAGGAAGAAGGTCTCTGGCAAAATCAGAATCACTGGATCCTTGGCTGGGTCAAAAAGCCAGGTATCATCTCCCACAAAGAGAATTTGATGGAAAAGAGTAAAGAATTGGTCAAAACCAATCAAAACTCCCCCAAGTCCAATCATCACAGGTAAGACTACTAGAGCCAAAAGCCCTTTACTAAATAGAGATAAAAAGCCCTTTTTCACAATCCCTTTGACAAAGAAATAGAAACTTGGCAGTGTCACTAGAGCTACTAGCTGAACCAAGTGGAAGAGATTCTTGACCACTGCAAAGTGATGTAGACCAGCTACTGACGTACGAAAATCTGGCATCTGCAAGACTTGACTAAAAGGATTGGTCAGATAATTCATCAAGATATGAAAGTTGTATTGAACGGTTTCTGGTTTTAAATAGACCCGATCCGTTAAGTTCAGCCACTGAATTTCCAGCGGATAAAAAATCCAAGCCAAATAAATGGTCAGAAGGATAGAAAGAGAGAGAAGAAAGAGCATAGAGCCCCAAAAGGTCAGTTTAGTTTTCATCAAAATCCCACTCCGCAAGGCTAGAAACCACATGAGTCGGTGCGATTGGCAGGTCTGCCACTTCTTCTGCCTTGGTAAAACCTGTCGTCACCAAGAGCGTTGGAATGCCATTGTCAATCCCTGCTCGGATATCTGTCAGGTAGTTGTCCCCAACCATAATCAACTCTTCACGTTCCAAACCTAAGTGCTCAACCGCCTTGTCCATAATGATGGCATTTGGTTTCCCGATATAAACAGGTTTCACTCGTGTTGCCACTTCAAGAAGGGTAATCAGTGAACCAGCACCTGGCAAAAGACCGCGTTCTGTCGGGATGTTGAGGTCAGGATTGGTTCCGATAAAGTGAGCACCCTTTTGGATAGCCAGAGTTGCTGTGGCAAATTTTTCATAGTCTACTTGCCAGTCCAGACCTACTACCACATAGGCAGGATTATCCTTGTCTTCCACATAACCAGCCGCCTTGATGGCTTCCTTGAGCCCTGCTTCTCCGATGACATAGACGGTCTTTTCAAGTCCCAAGTCATTCATATAGTCGATAGTCGCCAAAGTCGCGGTGTAGACAGTCGACAGGGGCGTATCGATATTAAAATTCTGAGCCAGCATCTCCTGAACACTCTCTGGAGTGCGGGTTGTATTGTTGGTCACAAAGAGATAGGGGATATCCCGCTTTGCAATTCATGGACAAAAGCTTCTCCTGCTGGAATTCGATCTTTCCCCTTATAAATGGTTCCGTCTAAATCAATTAAATAGCCTTTATATTTCATCTATTTCTCCCTAATCCTTCTTCATTTCTTGCCAAGTGATGATAGCTTGGGCATTAGTAGCCCCGTCGCTTGTAATCTCATGCTTGCTTTCAAGTCCAGTCCGTTCAACAGCCGATGTAATCACCCCACCTGGTCGAACTTCCTTGACATACTTGAGATTGATTTTCTTGGGAATATATTGGGTCAAAAAGTCCGCTCCCATGATCTCAAAAATCCAGTCCAAGTATTTACTGTTATTGACATGGCCATTCATATCCAAGTCGTAAAAACGAACATGGTAATCCTTGCTGATCGGCTCTTCCAAGGACTCATACTTTGGCCCGCGGATAAGCTTTTTATCAAAATCAGACTGGTAAGGAGCCACAATCTCAGGTTCAACAGCATGGACTTTTCGACTGTCGCGGTCCATGAGAACAAAGGTTGCCATCATGTGGATGAGTTCCTGACCTGCTTCATCATAAATGGTAAAGCGACGGTAGCAAAAAAGTCGATTGTAGCTCAGTGCTTCCGTTTCGATGGTGATTTCTTCCGCAAAACGAGGCAAACGAACCACCTCAATATCGTATTCTGTGATAATCCAGACCAGATTATGCTCTTCCAAAATAGTCTTATCACTAACTCCCAGTTCAATCGACTGCATCCCTGAAACTTGCAGGGACAGCAAAATCACATCTGGAAGCTTGATATGACCGTTCATATCAGCCATATCAAAGGAATTTTCATTTTCATTTGATAAGTTAAGCCCATCATCCTACTCCAAAATAAATCGTTCTGCTACGGTGTCTCCTAAAAAGAGACCTCTTTTTGTCATGCGCACGCGATCATCGTCTATTTGCATGAGACCTTGTTGAACCAAATCTCTGACGATTTCTCCATAAAGTCCATCGAAAGACCGTCCAAATTTTTTCTCAAATCGCACCATGGAGACTCCTGATTTCTTGCGGAGGCCCAAGAACATTTCTTCTTCCATTTGCTCTTTTTGACTCAGGTGTTCTTCTGTGATCCGAGCATTGCCTTCCTCAACTGCACTGAGATAATGACGAATCGGACCATGATTTTTATAGCGCACTCCATTAACATAACCAGATGCCCCAGCACCGATGCCATAGTATTCAGCATTGTCCCAGTACATGAGATTGTGGCGACTTTCAAAACCGGGTTTGGAGAAATTGGAAATCTCATAATGCTCAAAACCTGCTCGCTCAAGCTCAGTGATGATGTACTCAAACATCTCCGCTTCCAGTTCCTCCTTAGGCAGAGGCAATTTCCCTCGTCGCATACGGTTCATAAAGACCGTATGATTTTCCAAAATCAAGCTATACAAACTCATATGGGGAATATCAAGTCCAATGGCCTTAGCAACATTTTCCTTGACCTGCTCCATGGTCTGACCAGGTAGCGCATAAATCAAATCAATGGAGATATTGTCAAAACCAGCCAGTTTCAGACGGTCGATATTTTCATAAATATCCTTCTCCAAATGACTGCGCCCAATCTTTTTCAGCATCTTGTCATCAAAGGTCTGCACGCCTAGCGAAACACGATTGACAGCTGAGTTCTTCAAAACAGCAATCTTATCCGCGTCCAAGTCGCCTGGATTGGCCTCAATGGTCAACTCCTCTAAGACAGACAAGTCCAAGTTTTTAGTCAAGCCATCCAATAACACCTCCAGTTGCGGAGCTGACAAAGCTGTCGGTGTGCCACCACCGATGTAGAGGGTTCGTAACTTTTGAATATCATAAGAACGAAACTCTTCCAGCAGATGCTCTAAATAACTATCTACCGGCTGATTCTTGATAAAAACTTTTGAAAAGTCACAGTAATAACAAATCTGGGTACAAAATGGGATGTGCACATAGGCTGACGTTGGTTTTTTCTGCATAGTACTTATTATACCACAAAAGCGAACAATACTTAGAATTCCGTTTAACAAAATCCTAGCATTGTTCGCTTTCTTTATCTAATCATTCTTTGTATTTTATGGATAACACAACTATCAGAATCAATCTAGTTCGTTGTTAAAATACAAAAGAATGAATGTTCATTTGACTAAATTTTTAGTCTTCTTTTTTCTTGCGAGCTACAAGTCCAAATCCACTCAATAGTCCAAGAAGTCCTAGAGAGGCAAGAGCAGCATTTGATTCTGTTCCTGTATTTGGCAATACATTTTGAGAATCATTTGACTTAGCTCCATTATCAACAGTAGTCTGAGGATCTACCTGATCTGCATTCGGAGTAACTGCATTTGGAGTTGGAGTAGCTGGTGCTGGTGTATCTTGACCAGAACCTCCATTAGTATCTGGTGTGACTGGTATTTCTACCTTAGTTCCTGGTTTGCCATTTCCTTTATCGTACTCTGGTGTGTAGATGTCCTTGTCTTTTTCTCTAACCGTTACTTCCACTGGAACTTCATCTTTAGAACCGTCTGGATATGTTACTGTGATAGTTCCTGTAATCTTATCCCCTGGTTTCGCTCCTTCTGGAATGGTTACGATTACTTTGCCATCTTTACCAACTTCGATTACTCCTGGTTTATCACTTTGGAATTTAGTTCCTTCTGGAATTTCTTTGCCAGCTTTTTCTTTCAATGGTAATTCAACAGTGCCACCTGGTTTTCCATTTCCTTTATCGTACTCTGGTGTGTAGATGTCTTTGTCTTTTTCTCTAACCGTTACTTCTACTGGAACTTCATCTTTAGATCCGTCTGGATATGTTACTGTGATAGTTCCTGTAATCTTATCCCCTGGTTTCGCTCCTTCTGGAATGGTTACGATTACTTTGCCATCTTTACCAACTGTAACTCCTGGGTTATCACTTTGGAATGTAGTTCCTTCTGGAATTTCTTTGCCAGCTTTTTCTTTCAATGGTAATTCGACTGTGCCACCTGGTTTGCCGTTTCCTTTATCGTACTCTGGTGTGTAGATGTCCTTGTCTTTTTCTCTAACCGTTACTTCTACTGGAACTTCATCTTTAGATCCGTCTGGATATGTTACTGTGATAGTTCCTGTAATCTTATCCCCTGGTTTCGCTCCTTCTGGAATGGTTACGGTTACTTTACCATCTTTGCCAACTGTAATTCCTGGGTTATCACTTTGGAATGTAGTTCCTTCTGGAATTTCTTTTGCCAGCTTTTTTTCTTTCAATGGTAATTCGACTGTGCCACCTGGTTTACCATTTCCTTTGTCGTACTCTGGTGTGTAGATGTCTTTGTCTTTCTCTCTAACCGTTACTTCCACTGGAACAGTATCTGTTGAATCGTCTGGGTAAGTTACTGTGATGGTTCCTGTAATCTTATCTCCTGGTTTCGCTCCTTCTGGAATGGTTACAGTTACTTTACCATCTTTGCCAACTGTAATTCCTGGGTTATCACTTTGGAATTTAGTTCCTTCTGGAATTTCTTTGCCAGCTTTTTCTTTCAATGGTAATTCGACTGTGCCACCTGGTTTGCCGTTTCCTTTATCGTACTCTGGTGTGTAGATGTCCTTGTCTTTTTCTCTAACCGTTACTTCCACTGGAACTTCATCTTTAGATCCGTCTGGATATGTTACTGTGATAGTTCCTGTAATCTTATCGCCTGGTTTCGCTCCTTCTGGGATTGTTACGGTTACTTTACCATCTTTGCCAACTGTAATTCCTGGGTTATCACTTTGGAATTTAGTTCCTTCTGGAATTTCTTTGCCAGCTTTTTCTTTCAGTGGTAATTCGACTGTGCCACCTGGTTTGCCGTTTTCCTTTATCGTACTCTGGTGTGTAGATGTCCTTGTCTTTTTCTCTAACCGTTACTTCCACTGGAACTTCATCTTTAGATCCGTCTGGATATGTTACTGTGATAGTTCCTGTAATCTTATCGCCTGGTTTCGCTCCTTCTGGAATGGTTACGATTACTTTGCCATCTTTACCAACTGTAACTCCTGGGTTATCACTTTGAAATGTAGTTCCTTCTGGAATTTCTTTGCCAGCTTTTTCTTTCAATGGTAATTCAACAGTGCCACCTGGTTTGCCATTTCCTTTGTCGTACTCTGGGGTGTAGATGTCTTTGTCTTTTTCTCTAACCGTTACTTCCACTGGAACAGTATCTGTTGAATCGTCTGGGTAAGTGACTGTGATGGTTCCTGTAATCTTATCCCCTGGTTTCGCTCCTTCTGGAATGGTTACGATTACTTTGCCATCTTTACCAACTTCGATTACTCCTGGTTTATCACTTTGGAATGTAGTTCCTTCTGGAATTTCTTTGCCAGCTTTTTCTTTCAATGGTAATTCAACAGTGCCACCTGGTTTGCCATTTCCTTTATCGTACTCTGGTGTGTAGATGTCTTTGTCTTTTTCTCTAACCGTTACTTCCACTGGAACTTCATCTTTAGATCCGTCTGGATATGTTACTGTGATAGTTCCTGTAATCTTATCGCCTGGTTTCGCTCCTTCTGGGATTGTTACGGTTACTTTACCATCTTTGCCAACTGTAATTCCTGGGTTATCACTTTGGAATTTAGTTCCTTCTGGAATTTCTTTGCCAGCTTTTTCTTTCAATGGTAATTCGACTGTGCCACCTGGTTTGCCGTTTCCTTTATCGTACTCTGGGGTGTAGATGTCTTTGTCTTTTTCTCTAACCGTTACTTCCACTGGAACAGTATCTGTTGAATCGTCTGGGTAAGTTACTGTGATGGTTCCTGTAATCTTATCGCCTGGTTTCGCTCCTTCTGGAATGGTTACGATTACTTTGCCATCTTTGTCTACTGTGATTCCTGGTGTATCACTTTGGAATTTAGTTCCTTCTGGAATTTCTTTTCCAGCTTTTTCTTTCAATGGTAATTCGACTGTGCCACCTGGTTTGCCGTTTCCTTTATCGTACTCTGGTGTGTAGATGTCCTTGTCTTTTTCTCTAACCGTTACTTCCACTGGAACTTCATCTTTAGATCCGTCTGGATATGTTACTGTGATAGTTCCTGTAATCTTATCGCCTGGTTTCGCTCCTTCTGGGATTGTTACGGTTACTTTACCATCTTTGCCAACTGTAATTCCTGGGTTATCACTTTGGAATGTAGTTCCTTCTGGAATTTCTTTGCCAGCTTTTTCTTTCAATGGTAATTCAACAGTGCCACCTGGTTTTCCATTTCCTTTATCGTACTCTGGTGTGTAGATATCCTTGTCTTTTTCTCTAACCGTTACTTCCACTGGAACTTCATCTTTTGAGCCATCTGGGTAAGTTATGGTGATGGTTCCTGTAATCTTATCCCCTGGTTTCGCTCCTTCTGGAATGGTTACAGTTACTTTACCATCTTTGCCAACTGTAATTCCTGGGTTATCACTTTGGAATTTAGTTCCTTCTGGAATTTCTTTGCCAGCTTTTTCTTTCAATGGTAATTCAACAGTGCCACCTGGTTTGCCATTTCCTTTATCGTACTCTGGTGTGTAGATGTCCTTGTCTTTTTCTCTAACCGTTACTTCCACTGGAACTTCATCTTTAGATCCGTCTGGGTAAGTGACTGTGATGGTTCCTGTAATTTTATCCCCTGGTTTCGCTCCTTCTGGAATGGTTACAGTTACTTTACCATCTTTGCCAACTGTAATTCCTGGGTTATCACTTTGGAATTTAGTTCCTTCTGGAATTTCTTTTCCAGCTTTCTCTTTCAATGGTAATTCAACTGTGCCACCTGGTTTGCCATTTCCTTTGTCGTACTCTGGTGTGTAGATGTCTTTGTCTTTCTCTCTAACCGTTACTTCCACTGGAACAGTATCTGTTGAATCGTCTGGGTAAGTTACTGTGATGGTTCCTGTAATCTTATCCCCTGGTTTCGCTCCTTCTGGAATTGTTACGGTTACTTTGCCATCTTTACCAACTTCGATTACTCCTGGGTTATCACTTTGGAATGTAGTTCCTTCTGGAATTTCTTTTCCAGCTTTCTCTTTCAATGGTAATTCAACTGTGCCACCTGGTTTGCCATTTCCTTTGTCGTACTCTGGTGTGTATTTATCTTTGTCCTTATTAGTTACCGTAACTCTTACAGGTACTTCTTCTTTTGATCCATCTGGATACGTTACTTTGATTGTACCTGGGAATTCATCTCCTGGATTTTTGTCTTTAGGGATTGTAACAGTTACTTTACCTTTATCATCTACTGTGATTCCTGGCGTTAAACTTTCGAACTTAGTTCCTTCTGGAATTGTCTTACCATCTTTTTCTTTCAATGGTAATTCGACTGTGCCACCTGGTTTCCCTTCTCCATCATCATATTTAGGAGTGTAGATATCTCTATCTGGAGTTGTTACTGTTACTTTAACTGGTACCTCTTCTTTTGATCCATCTGGATACGTTACTTTAATCGTACCTGGGATTTCATCTCCTGGTTCCTTGTCTTCTGGAATTGTGACAGTAACTTTTCCTTTATCATCTACTGTGATTCCTGGTGTTAAACTTTCGAACCTAGTTCCTTCTGGAATTGTCTTACCAGCTTCTTCTTTTACTGGTACTTCAACCTTAGCTCCTGGAATTCCAGTTCCATCATCATACTTAGGATTGTATTTATCCGCTTGTTCTTGGACTGTAATCGTAATCGTTTGTGTCGTTACATTGCCGTCCTTATCATGCGCTTTGATGGTTACAGTATAGTCACCTTTATTTCCTGTTGGTGTTCCTGTAATTTCTCCATTTGCATAAGTTAATCCTTCTGGTAAATCTGTTACCTCTACTGGATTTTCTTCTCTTAAGCCTGATCCACCTTCGTTATCCGTTACAGTTACTGGAATTGGGTGATTGGCTCGTTTTTCGTTACGGTTGCACCTTCAGCTGTAATTGTTGGGCCTGTTACATCGTTTACAGTTACTGGTACTGTTACTTCTTCACTTGATCCATCTGGATATGTTACTTTAGCAACCGCATCTCCAACTTTACCTTTTGTAGCTGTTGATGGTTTACTTACAACTGTAACGGTTCCTGGGCCATTACCTTTTACTTTAGCAATGACTTCTGAATCTTCAATCACATGATTTTGATCAACCGTTAAACCGTCTCCTGTTGGATTATATTTATCCGCTTGTTCTTGGACCTTGATTGTGATTGTTTCAGTTGTTTCATTACCATCCTTATCATACGCTTTAATCGTTACAGGGTAATCACCTTTAGGTGCTGTTGGGGTTCCTGTAATTTCTCCATTTGCATATGTTAAACCATCTGGTAATCCTGTTACTTCTACTGGATTTTCTTCACGTAATCCACGTCCACCTTCATTGTCTTTTACAGTGACTTTGATTGGTGTAATTGGTTCATTTTTCGTTACTGTTGCTCCATCAGCAGTAACTTTTGGTCCTGTTACGTCTGATACAGTTACTGGTACTTTCACTTCATCAGTTGAACCATCTGGATATGTGACTTTTACAATCGCATTTCCTGCATCGCCAAATGTTGACGTTGATGGTGTGCTTGTAACAGTCAGATCTCCTGGACCGTTATCTTTTACTTTATCTGTCACTTCATCATCTGTAATAGTGTGACCTTGATCAACTTTTAGACTATCTCCTGTTGGATTATATTTATCCGCTTGGGTTTGAACTGTGATTGTAATTTGTTTTTCTGTAGAGTTACCATCTTTATCTGTTGCTTTGATCGTTACAGTATAATCCCCTTTTTCAGCTGTTTTAGCTGGTGTTCCTGTAATTTCTCCATTCGCATAAGTTAATCCTTCTGGTAATCCTGTTACTTCTACTGGATTTTCTTCACGTAATCCACGTCCACCTTCATTATCCGATACGTTTACTGGAATTGGAGTAATTGGTTCATTTCTAGTTACTGTTGCTCCATCAGCTGTGATTGTTGGACCTGTTACGTCGTTTACAGTGACTGGTACATCTACTGTTTCACTTGATCCATCTGGATACGTAACTGTTACTACTGCATTAGGTACATTACCTGTTGTTGCTGTTGATGGTTTACTTGTAACTGTTAGTGAACCTGGTGCGAAATCTTTTACTTTAGCTTTCACTTCGTCATCTGTAATTTCATGACCTTGGTTTACTGTTAAGCCTTCAGCTGTTGGAGTGTACTTATCTTTTTGCTCTTGAACAATAATCGTAATTTTAATTGGGGCTTCACTTTCATTACCGATTTTATCATATGCTTTTATTGTTACAGGGTAGTTACCTGCTGGAGCTGTTGGTGTTCCTGTGATTTTTCCATCTTTGAATGTTAATCCGTTCGGTAAACCTTCTACTACGATTGGATCGTTATCACGCATTCCAACCCCGCCTGGGTTATCTTCAGCAGTTACTGAAATTGGATCAATTGGTTCATTTTTCGTTACAGTTGCGCCATTGGCTGTAATTGTTGGACCTGTAGTATCAGCTACTGACGCGTCTCGTACTGTTACCGGTACATTTACATCTTCGCTTGATCCATCTGGATACGTTACTGTTACTACTGCGTCAGCTACATTTCCAACATTCTCAGTTGTTGGTTTGCTCTTAACTGTCAATTGAGTTGCTGGTGCGTAATCTTTCACCTTAGCGATCACTTCTGAATCTTCAATCACATGATTTTGATCAACGGTTAATCTTTCTCCTCTTGGATTATGAGCAGCCGCTTGGCTTTGTACGGTAATCGTAATCGTAGTTGTTGACGGATTATCGTTTTTTATCATATGCCGTAATGGTTACTGTACTTTCACCTGCTGTGCCAGTTGGTTTTACCAGTAATTTTTCCCATCCGCATATGTTAATCCTTCTGGTAAGCCTGTTACTACGATTGGATTTGTTTTACGCATTCCAACTCCGCCCGTATTATCTTTAGCCGTTACAGAAATTGGCGTAATGTCTTCACGATTTGTAACTGTGGCATTATTAGCTGTAATAGTTGGACCTGTTACGTCTTTTACTGTAATTGGAACATTTACTAAGTCATGTGATCCATCTGAGTAAGTTACTTTCACAACTGCATTTCCTGCTGAACCTGCTGTTGCTGTTGATGGTTTGCTTACAAGTGAAAGTGTTCCTTTTTCCAGGATTGTTTACTTTAGGAGTTAATTTTTTTCAATTGTAATGTCTTCATTTTGGTTGACTGTTAATTCCGTTGCTGTTGGAGTGTACTTGTCAGCTTGTTCTTGGACGTGAATTTTAACTTTTTTCGTTGAAGGCGTATTGTTGTTGTCATACGCTGTAATTGTTAATGTATAGAACCCTTTTCTCGCTGAAGTTTTACCTGTAATGTTTCCATTTGAATATGTTAATCCTGATGGTAAATTACTTACTGTAATTGGATTTGTTTCACGCATTCCAACTCCGCCTGCGTTATCTTCAGCTGTAATTGGAATTGGTGTGATTTCTTCATTTTTCGTTACAGTTGTTTCTTCTGCTGTAATTGTTGGTCCTGTCACGTCTCTTACAGTTACTGGAACAGTTACTGTGTCATGTGAACCGTCTGGGTAAGTCACTTTAACAACTGCATTTCCTGCTGAACCTGCTGTTGCTGTTGAAGTTGGTTTACTTTGAACAGTTAGTTTGCCTGGGGCAAAGTTTTTCACTTTTGCTTTTACTGCATCATCTGAAATGGCTTGTCCTTGATTTACTGTTAATGTTTCTCCAGTTGGATTGTATTTATCCGCTTGTTCTTGAACTTTAATCGTAATGTTCGTTGTAGTTGGGTTACCGTTCTTATCATACGCTGTAATCGTTACAGGGTAATCCCCTTTTCCTGCTGTTGGCGTTCCAGTGATTCGATTATTCGCATATGTTAATCCTGTTGGTAATCCAGTTACTTCGATTGGATTCTTATCACGTAATCCTACTCCGCCTGGATTATCCACAGCTGTTACTGAAATAGGTGCAATTGGCTCATTTTTTGTTACCGTTGCTCCATTTGCTGTGATTGTTGGTCCAACTGTATCACGTGCTGTTACCGTAAAGTTGAAGTTTACTGGATCTGCATTGTTTCCATCATTATCTGCAGCGTTAAATGTAATCGTATTTTGTTTACCGATATCTTCAGCTGAAGTTGTAATTGAAATACGAACAACTTTTTCTGTTTCAGTTGTTTTTACTGGTGTAGTAGTTGCTTTACCTGCATTCACACGACCAAGGTATTTCGTTAAGAAATCAGAAGCATCCAATGTAACAGAAGTATTATCTTTTGCTGTTACTGTAAATTCTACTTTTCCACCTTCAACGACTGTTTGACTTGACGGTGTAATCGTTAATGTTGGTTTTTGAGCATCTTTTGCATTTTGTTTAGCTGCTGGACTCTCAAGAACCACATTGTTATCAATTGTCTTAGACACTTTTGCAGATACTTCTTTACCATCTGCTACTTCAAGGTCAGCGATTTTCACAACACCTTGAGGTGTCACAGATACTTTATCCGTTGGTTTACCATTTACAGTCCAGTTATTCCCTGTTTTTGTAACTTTTACCGTTTCAGGAGTTGTTTTTCCTGTTGGAGTATAAGTCAATGTAATCGTATCGATATCTTGTGGGTTGTTGCTATTTGGACGTTTTGGTGGTGTAATTTCCACGCTACCATCTTTATTAGCCACTACGCTAGGTGCTGTCGGTGTTACCGCAAGAACGACTTGACGTTTAATTTCAGCTGGGGCAAATGTTGTTCTAGTTGTACTATTCGTATCTGTATAAGAATTGGCACCAGTTGGGAATTTTGCTACCGCATTTCTTGTATATTTACCTGAATTATCTAATGTAGTACCTGAATCTAAGTTATCTCCAGATTTCCATGTCCATACCATACCTTGAGGTAAATAACTGTTTCCACGATCTCTTTGATCGTTGCTATCTACTACTTTAAGGTAATTATGAGCATCAACATTTGTACGGCTATTTTCTACATTTAGAGTTGAGCCTACTGGAACTTTTGCGATACCATTTTCAAGGTTCTTAGTTGTAATATCCACAACACGGTACTTGAATTTCAAGTCACGGCTATCAGCTGCACTGCTTCCCTCTACATGAAGAGTTCCGATATGTTCTCCTAATGTTTGAGTATCTACCACACTTCCTGAAGATAAGCGAGTTGTATACTTCTTATCTTCTGAACTTCCATCTTTACCCGTTTGAGCTGTAAACTAGAAGGTCTTACTCCATACGGAAGATTTCCAACTGTTACTTTTGAGATTTTTCCTGAGTTATCCCATACTTTCAATTCAGGGTTGAATTCAGCACCACGATACACTGTAAAGATTGGTGAATTAGCTGTTTCTGTTAAAGGAACACCATTTAGTGTAGCTTGTGGTTTTTGAACATCTTTTGCAATTGCTTTTGCAGGATCTGAATCCGCACCATTTCCCTGTTTCGTAATAGCAGTTACTTCTGTTAAGTCTTTTACTTTATTGGCTGGAATTGTAATTTCACCATTATTTGCATCAATTCGCACATCTGGATTATTGACAGTCCATTTACCATTTGTTCCTTTATTTCCTTCAGCTGTTTTTTGCTTGTTATCTTCACCTGTAAAGCTTACTTTGATTTTATCTACTTTTGTAGAATCTTGTGGTTTTGCAGTTACATCCCCATTATCCTTAGCCGTCGCAATTGGTTTTGCAGCCTTGTCATCTACAACATGAACGGGTGCATCAACAATAAATGTTCCACGTTCTGGAATAATGACTTCCACTTTACCATACACAGGAGCATTTGGTGCTGTAGGTCTTGATACATCTGGATCTTTAAACCAACGATAGGTTGTGCCCGCAGGTAATTCATTTGGATTCGCAATACTATTGTAAGCATCTGGAATAACACCTACTTTAGTACGTTGTTCCTTAGATCTTGGTTTAAGATTATATCTTTCTGCTTCTTCTGGTTTCAGTGGCAATGTACCGATAATGGCATTTTTTCCTTCTTGATATCGAGGCCAACCAAGGTCTGTATATCCACCATATGCTAGGTATGGATCATTTGCTAAACGTTTTTTAATGTCAGCAAGCATCGGATTTTTTTTATCTTTATTATTCCAATCTGACATAATGCTTTGATCTAACTCATCACCTTCAAGAATTTTTGTTTTGAAAGTGATAATCGTACGTTGACCTTTTACTACGTTCATTTTGTCTTCAATAACACCTCTACCAAGGTTGTAAATCAGACCACCCGTTGTAATACCGTACATATCTTTTACACGAGAAGCAGCATCTTTATTACGATCGGTACCATCTTGTCTAGAGTCACGATAAATATTTCTCCACCAAGTGTTATCTGGATGAGCATAGTCCATCCAAGAACCTAAATTCTCCGTATAAGAAGCTCCTGAACGACGTTCTCCATTTTTAACATAAGCACGATAATTAGAGTTTTCATGTTCCCAAGCTGTTGCACTGGCATATTCCTTATGAGATGTCTGAGTACCATCTTGATACTTTGTATAAGTAAAGTCATACGGATCTCCTACAGTACGAGGAATCGTAAGTGAAATTTTCTTAGATAATCCTGCCTGAGCATTTGCCGCTGGACCTGAATCTAAGATCCAGTAATAATATTTATTCCCATCTTTTTCGATACGTTCTTCACGATACACACGAATATTGTCATAGGCTTTATCAGCAGTCCCCCTACTTACGAAGGCATATTGTTTCGTATCTGGTGAGAATACATCACGCTCTGAATAGTTAAGCATTGGGTTTTTGTTCCAACCAACACCGAAGTCTGTCGTTCTTGTTTCACGAACTGTACTTGTTCCAGAACCTACTTCTTTTCCATTCTTTTTAACGACAGTTGTAATAACAGCACCTTTTTTCATTAAGTTTGTATCAACATTGACTGTGAAGTAACCATTTGATTGTGATCTAGTTGTGTACTTTCTTCCACCAATTGATACTTCAACATCAGCTTCTGCCGCTGTATATCCGTCAACTTGAGCAATACCAGCTAAACTATCATTGAATGATACTGTATCTGTTTCTTTACAGTAGTATTAGAAACACTTTGTCCATTCACTACTAAGTCAACTCTATCTCCAACTTCAATACCTGGGGCATTTAATTTGAAAGAACCAGTATCATCAAGTTTAGACGTAAGTATCTTTTGACCATTTTTCTTAATCTCAATTGTAGATGAAGGTGTTGCATATCCTGTGATAAATCCAGAGTCCGCTACAACTATCCCAAGACTCCCTTGTTTAGTCGTCTTATCAATGGGTGCTGAGCGAAGATCAGATCCTTCTTCCATGGTTTCGCCATTACGTGAATCACGAGATCCAGTATTAGCAATCGTATTATCACCTTCTTTTAAAACCTTCTTAGGCGCAGTAATCTTAGGCATCGAAGATAAGACAAAAAACTTCTCATTAAGTTTTTTAGCGATTGCATCAATTTCAGCTTGTGTTAATTCAAGACTATTGTTATTAAGCACACTATTAGCTGTTTCTAAATCTGCCTGGATTGCAGCAAGGGTTGAAGCTGGAGCTTTTTCCTTGTTGACCTTATCCAAGAGTTCTTGAACTTTTGTAATATTAGCTTGTAATTTAGTCTTATCTAATGTTTGTTTTTCAACTACCTCTTTATCAAGGGCAGTAGTCTCGTTTTCAGATGCATTCTCAGTTGAAGTTTCAGGTAGTTTCTCAGATAAAGTCTCAGCCGGATTCTCAGCTGTGGTTAGTGATTTTTCTTCTTTACCTGTAGTTAGAGAATCTTCTGTTTTAGGCAAATCTACTATTGTAGCAGTATGAGCCTCTTCTTTATCTGGGATAACCGGTGCTTCAGTAGTATCCGAAACTTGAGCAGCCTCAACTCGAACAGCCTGATGCCCAGACAAAAACATCAATGCCGCAACAGCTACTGAAGCAGCGCCAAAGCTATATTTACGAATCGAAAAGCGCAGTACCTTTTCACGTCGCTGTCGATTTACCTTATTTGAATTCGATTTGTTTTCCATCGTTCCTCCTAGGGATAATTTAATATAAAAAGCAATTTCTATAGCTGGACACTTATCAGGAGTCAAACTATAAAAACTACCATGATGATTACCATTTGCTAATAACATCACAGCTATCACAGCTATCACAGCTATCACAGCTATCACAGCTATCACAGCTATCACAGCTATCACAGCTATCACAGCTCAATTATACCATTTTTAACATATTTACACAAATATAAACCAGTTTATCTCATCAAATAAAGTTAAAAATCATTAATATATATAAGATGTTGTTATATTGTACAATCAAGAACAAAAAAAGCGATTCCTCCTCTACCTATAAAATAAATCCATCATCGCCTATCACATCAGTTGATTTATATTCATTGTAGCTCCTGGAATTTTTCTCAAGAATATCGAGTAAATATCAGGTAAAACATGTGCGATCCACGAAAGAGAAAGCCCTGCCCTGAAAAGAGGTCTAATTCCAATTGATATTTTAATGAATCTATTCCCTATCTCATATCTGTCTTGCCACAAACAAGGTAAACTTGACTCTATGCACTTATTTTAGAGGAAACAGTATATTAAAAAGAGGGGAACCCCCTCTTCATTGACTCTATACAATCTGCAAAGGTAAAACCTTACTAAATTGTATGAAAGATATGGATTTTTATAAAAGATAAGAAAAATAAAAGTTAAAATCTATAGGCAATTTAATGCCAATTAACACCGATTCTATCCTTGGGCATCTATAAATTCATGTAATTTATCTTTCAATAATTTTCCTCTATCTTTTATAAAGATATCATATATAGATTTATTTATTTCCTTCTCTCGCTCACATATATCTTTTTGAAATATGCACTTTATCTATTTTAAATATATCATTAATTTTTAAATATTTTTTCCTCATAGTTAAACTTTCCCTCTTTTTAGCAAATGATCCATTACTAATCTCTTGATTTGTTTTTTGAGTTAACAAAGTCAGATTACCGATTCTATTTTTCAGCTTAGAATTTTTTTATTAAATTTATTGAAGTACTGATTTTTGAGGAACAATATGTTCGATTTCCCATATCGAATCTTCATTAAATTTATATTTTTTAAAAGAGTATTGATATTACTTTCAGAATCAAAACAAAGCAAGACATATAAGAATGAATCTTGTAAACTTTCTGTCTTACTATAAAAATTGGAGATATTTGGAGAAACATAGTATTCATAGATAGTATAATGCCTTCTCACATAATTTATAAGATAATCAGCTAATTCATCAACATTTTCTAAACTAGGATTCTCTTCTTGATTTTTCCTTTTTAAATCTGCAATTATGCCTTTATCAAACATTAAGTTTAAATAATCATCATAATTATTTTTCATACTTACAGTGTCTCCCTTTCAAATTCTCTTTTTACTTTTAGTGTATCAGCTCGGAAATGTTAACTAATAAATCCTATGATCTTGTATCTAAATCAATTTTTCCAACCGCTATCTCTGATAATAATCATATCATTTTCGAAATCCACAACTATTCTATCACTAAAAACTTAATGGAGGATTATCTCCAAATCGCACTCTAAGGCTTTCTTCATCCCATCTTATCAATAAGGCACCATTGTAATATATCACATTAACACGTCCTGTAGTCCTCCTATTATCACGTTCAAGCCTATAAATCCAATACCAATTTGTTCCGTTTATTTCACTCAAAATATCTTTTAATCTATATTTAACCATATCAAACCTTCTCCTTTACGCATCTTTTTAAAACGTTTACATTTATTCTAAAGAAAGACGGATAGAAAGTAGATTTTAAACTTCTTTCTATCCGTTACTTCCTCTAAGAATTAACACAACCCATTTTCAGTTCAATTTAATGACTCATCTTAATTGTTTCGTGTTTCTTCTTCATCGTCTTTCTTCTTTTTAGCAAATAGCAAACCAAATGCTCCAAGAAGAGAGAGAGCACCTAATGCACCTGTAGCACGATCTGCTTTCGTACCAGTATTTGGCAATACCGCTTGATTTTGAGAAGGAGCTACCTGAGCATCAACTGTTTGAGTTGATTGTTCAACCTGTTTGGTATCTGGCACAGTAGGTTTTTCTGTTTCAGGTTTACGTTCTATGTTATCAGTTGGTACTTCAGGTGTTGGTTGTGGTGTGTTATCTCCACCTTGTTGTTCCCCATTACCTTCTGGTTTAGTTGGAGTAACTTTTCTGAAGACATGAGTTACAACATCACCTTCTTCATTAACATCTGTTCTTACAAATACGTAACCTTCAATTTCACCATGTTCAAATGCTTCATTCGCTTCACCTAATACTGCTGGAGCTTTCGCATCTGCTGGTTTCAATTCGTTACCTTGTTCATCAATCCATTTAGTGATGATTAACTTAACTTTAGGTAATTCTACTGGATCTGGAAGTTCTCCATTTACTGCACCGTTGAATTCTGGTAATTCTGGTTGGACTTCTGGTATGCCGTTTGAATTAGTTTCTTTCACTATGATTGTCACTTGGACTTCTTCACTTGTTCCATCTGGATAGTGGACAACTACTGTTCCATCTACTTTTCCTGGTGTTGTTACCGCTGTGTTCGGTGGTGTGTTGTCTTTCCATGTGAATGTTGTTCCACTTGGTAAGCCTGCTACATTTTCGATGCTATCTTTGGCTTTTGGTTCTACTCCGTTATCTACCGTTTGCTCTTTGGCTACTGGTGTATACGTTTCGGCTTGTCCTCTGACATTTACCTTCACTTGGACTTCTTCACTTGTTCCATCTGGATAGTGGACAACTACTGTTCCATCTACTTTTCCTGGTGTTGTTACCGCTGTGTTCGGTGGTGTGTTGTCTTTCCATGTGAATGTTGTTCCACTTGGTAAGCCTGCTACATTTTTCGATGCTATCTTTGGCTTTTTGGTTCTACTCCGTTATCTACCGTTTGCTCTTTGGCTACTGGTGTATACGTTTCGGCTTGTCCTCTGACATTTACCTTCACTTGGACTTCTTCACTTGTTCCATCTGGATAGTGGACAACTACTGTTCCATCTACTTTTTCCTGGTGTTGTTACCGCTGTGTTCGGTGGTGTGTTGTCTTTCCATGTGAATGTTGTTCCACTTGGTAAGCCTGCTACATTTTTCGATGCTATCTTTTGGCTTTTTGGTTCTACTCCGTTATCTACCGTTTGCTCTTTGGCTACTGGTGTATACGTTTCGGCTTGTCCTCTGACATTTACCTTCACTTGGACTTCTTCACTTGTTCCATCTGGATAGTGGACAACTACTGTTCCATCTACTTTTCCTGGTGTTGTTACCGCTGTGTTCGGTGGTGTGTTGTCTTTCCATGTGAATGTTGTTCCACTTGGTAAGCCTGCTACATTTTTCGATGCTATCTTTGGCTTTTTGGTTCTACTCCGTTATCTACCGTTTGCTCTTTGGCTACTGGTGTATACGTTTCGGCTTGTCCTCTGACATTTACCTTCACTTGGACTTCTTCACTTGTTCCATCTGGATAGTGGACAACTACTGTTCCATCTACTTTTCCTGGTGTTGTTACCGCTGTGTTCGGTGGTGTGTTGTCTTTCCATGTGAATGTTGTTCCACTTGGTAAGCCTGCTACATTTTTCGATGCTATCTTTGGCTTTTTGGTTCTACTCCGTTATCTACCGTTTGCTCTTTGGCTACTGGTGTATACGTTTCAGCTTGTCCTCTGACATTTACCTTCACTTGGACTTCTTCACTTGTTCCATCTGGATAGTGGACAACTACTGTTCCATCTACTTTTTCCTGGTGTTGTTACCGCTGTGTTCGGTGGTGTGTTGTCTTTCCATGTGAATGTTGTTCCACTTGGTAAGCCTGCTACATTTTCGATGCTATCTTTGGCTTTTTGGTTCTACTCCGTTATCTACCGTTTGCTCTTTTGGCTACTGGTGTATACGTTTCGGCTTGTCCTCTGACATTTACCTTCACTTGGACTTCTTCACTTGTTCCATCTGGATAGTGGACAACTACTGTTCCATCTACTTTTCCTGGTGTTGTTACCGCTGTGTTCGGTGGTGTGTTGTCTTTCCATGTGAATGTTGTTCCACTTGGTAAGCCTGCTACATTTTCGATGCTATCTTTGGCTTTTGGTTCTACTCCGTTATCTACCGTTTGCTCTTTGGCTACTGGTGTATACGTTTCGGCTTGTCCTCTGACATTTACCTTCACTTGGACTTCTTCACTTGTTCCATCTGGATAGTGGACAACTACTGTTCCATCTACTTTTCCTGGTGTTGTTACCGCTGTGTTCGGTGGTGTGTTGTCTTTCCATGTGAATGTTGTTCCACTTGGTAAGCCTGCTACATTTTCGATGCTATCTTTGGCTTTTGGTTCTACTCCGTTATCTACCGTTTGCTCTTTGGCTACTGGTGTATACGTTTCGGCTTGTCCTCTGACATTTACCTTCACTTGGACTTCTTCACTTGTTCCATCTGGATAGTGGACAACTACTGTTCCATCTACTTTTTCCTGGTGTTGTTACCGCTGTGTTCGGTGGTGTGTTGTCTTTCCATGTGAATGTTGTTCCACTTGGTAAGCCTGCTACATTTTTCGATGCTATCTTTGGCTTTTTGGTTCTACTCCGTTATCTACCGTTTGCTCTTTGGCTACTGGTGTATACGTTTCGGCTTGTCCTCTGACATTTACCTTCACTTGGACTTCTTCACTTGTTCCATCTGGATAGTGGACAACTACTGTTCCATCTACTTTTCCTGGTGTTGTTACCGCTGTGTTCGGTGGTGTGTTGTCTTTCCATGTGAATGTTGTTCCACTTGGTAAGCCTGCTACATTTTTCGATGCTATCTTTGGCTTTTTGGTTCTACTCCGTTATCTACCGTTTGCTCTTTTGGCTACTGGTGTATACGTTTCGGCTTGTCCTCTGACATTTACCTTCACTTGGACTTCTTCACTTGTTCCATCTGGATAGTGGACAACTACTGTTCCATCTACTTTTCCTGGTGTTGTTACCGCTGTGTTCGGTGGTGTGTTGTCTTTCCATGTGAATGTTGTTCCACTTGGTAAGCCTGCTACATTTTTCGATGCTATCTTTGGCTTTTTGGTTCTACTCCGTTATCTACCGTTTGCTCTTTGGCTACTGGTGTATACGTTTCGGCTTGTCCTCTGACATTTACCTTCACTTGGACTTCTTCACTTGTTCCATCTGGATAGTGGACAACTACTGTTCCATCTACTTTTTCCTGGTGTTGTTACCGCTGTGTTCGGTGGTGTGTTGTCTTTCCATGTGAATGTTGTTCCACTTGGTAAGCCTGCTACATTTTCGATGCTATCTTTGGCTTTTTGGTTCTACTCCGTTATCTACCGTTTGCTCTTTGGCTACTGGTGTATACGTTTCAGCTTGTCCTCTGACATTTACCTTCACTTGGACTTCTTCACTTGTTCCATCTGGATAGTGGACAACTACTGTTCCATCTACTTTTTCCTGGTGTTGTTACCGCTGTGTTCGGTGGTGTGTTGTCTTTCCATGTGAATGTTGTTCCACTTGGTAAGCCTGCTACATTTTCGATGCTATCTTTGGCTTTTTGGTTCTACTCCGTTATCTACCGTTTGCTCTTTGGCTACTGGTGTATACGTTTCGGCTTGTCCTCTGACATTTACCTTCACTTGGACTTCTTCACTTGTTCCATCTGGATAGTGGACAACTACTGTTCCATCTACTTTTTCCTGGTGTTGTTACCGCTGTGTTCGGTGGTGTGTTGTCTTTCCATGTGAATGTTGTTCCACTTGGTAAGCCTGCTACATTTTCGATGCTATCTTTGGCTTTTTGGTTCTACTCCGTTATCTACCGTTTGCTCTTTGGCTACTGGTGTATACGTTTCGGCTTGTCCTCTGACATTTACCTTCACTTGGACTTCTTCACTTGTTCCATCTGGATAGTGGACAACTACTGTTCCATCTACTTTTCCTGGTGTTGTTACCGCTGTGTTCGGTGGTGTGTTGTCTTTCCATGTGAATGTTGTTCCACTTGGTAAGCCTGCTACATTTTCGATGCTATCTTTGGCTTTTGGTTCTACTCCGTTATCTACCGTTTGCTCTTTGGCTACTGGTGTATACGTTTCGGCTTGTCCTCTGACATTTACCTTCACTTGGACTTCTTCACTTGTTCCATCTGGATAGTGGACAACTACTGTTCCATCTACTTTTCCTGGTGTTGTTACCGCTGTGTTCGGTGGTGTGTTGTCTTTCCATGTGAATGTTGTTCCACTTGGTAAGCCTGCTACATTTTCGATGCTATCTTTGGCTTTTGGTTCTACTCCGTTATCTACCGTTTGCTCTTTGGCTACTGGTGTATACGTTTCGGCTTGTCCTCTGACATTTACCTTCACTTGGACTTCTTCACTTGTTCCATCTGGATAGTGGACAACTACTGTTCCATCTACTTTTCCTGGTGTTGTTACCGCTGTGTTCGGTGGTGTGTTGTCTTTCCATGTGAATGTTGTTCCACTTGGTAAGCCTGCTACATTTTCGATGCTATCTTTGGCTTTTGGTTCTACTCCGTTATCTACCGTTTGCTCTTTGGCTACTGGTGTATACGTTTCGGCTTGTCCTCTGACATTTACCTTCACTTGGACTTCTTCACTTGTTCCATCTGGATAGTGGACAACTACTGTTCCATCTACTTTTTCCTGGTGTTGTTACCGCTGTGTTCGGTGGTGTGTTGTCTTTCCATGTGAATGTTGTTCCACTTAGTAAGCCTGCTACATTTTCGATGCTATCTTTGGCTTTTTGGTTCTACTCCGTTATCTACCGTTTGCTCTTTGGCTACTGGTGTATACGTTTTCGGCTTGTCCTCTGACATTTACCTTCACTTGGACTTCTTCACTTGTTCCATCTGGATAGTGGACAACTACTGTTCCATCTACTTTTCCTGGTGTTGTTACCGCTGTGTTCGGTGGTGTGTTGTCTTTCCATGTGAATGTTGTTCCACTTGGTAAGCCTGCTACATTTTCGATGCTATCTTTGGCTTTTTGGTTCTACTCCGTTATCTACCGTTTGCTCTTTGGCTACTGGTGTATACGTTTCGGCTTGTCCTCTGACATTTACCTTCACTTGGACTTCTTCACTTGTTCCATCTGGATAGTGGACAACTACTGTTCCATCTACTTTTTCCTGGTGTTGTTACCGCTGTGTTCGGTGGTGTGTTGTCTTTCCATGTGAATGTTGTTCCACTTGGTAAGCCTGCTACATTTTTCGATGCTATCTTTGGCTTTTTGGTTCTACTCCGTTATCTACCGTTTGCTCTTTGGCTACTGGT
>BNJV01001973.1_pt1 | contig 123111 bp, 188 predicted proteins | sample 8540591 | NCBI WGS metagenome assembly BNJV01 (sample SAMD00202457, study PRJDB9452) | human saliva metagenome | host: Homo sapiens
GGGGCTGCCACACAAGGCCGCTGCTACAACAAGCTGCCGCGCCGCCAAAGGCTGGGGCCGCGCGCGTACAATTGCCGCCGCTGCCAAAGGCGCCGCCGCCGCCGCTGCCAAAGGCCGCCACAACGCCGCCGCCGCCAGCCGCCTACGCCGCCGTGCCGCGCCACACGGGGCCGCTGCTGTGGGGCTGCCGCCAGCCGCCGCGACATGCCGCCGGCCGACGCCGCTGCCGCCGCCGCCGCTGCCGCGCGCAGACGCCACGCGTGCCGCTGCGCGCTGCCGCCGCGGCGCCGCGCGGGCCTGCGGCTGCCGGCGGGCCGCGCGCGCCGCTGCTGCCACACACACAAGGCTGCCGCGCGCGTGACGTCAACAACAACAACAACACAACAACAACAACAACAACAACACCACACACACACACACACACAATAACACACACAATAACAACAATAACAACAACACACAACAACAACAATAACAATAACAATAACAACAACAACAACACAACAACAACAACAACAACACAACACAACAACAATAACAACAACACACAACAACACACAACAATAACCACGTGCAAAATCTTGGTAATCTCAACCCCTTGCAAGAAGGGTTTATAGGTGTCGCTTGCGCGTGGCTATGGCGTATGACACTATCGGTTGTGAAGTCTTGCTTGTTTGTATGGATGCCAACAATCTGATTACCGTTTAATAAATAGGCTTTCTAGTCGCATCAAAGTGTAACTCACCACCAAGACGTGATAATCTTTCACGTATCTTTTGATGATTGACTGTAATACATCAGTGCCTAGATGAGGCGTTGTTGGTGCATAGAATTGCAGGGTTAGCACCAGCTTCTGGCAAATTCTTCATATATTTCGAAACACGTGCCATTCTTCATTCGTAAGCTAAAGCTTCCATCTGAGAATGTTCTATGTAGTTAATTACCCTTTCACCAAACTGTACGTTTGATACTCAAAAGTTTACCTTGGTAGAATGTACGATGGCCTCGCGCCGTTGTTCAACTGTTGGCCACGTTCGATGACAATGGTTTTAGACCAGCCTTCAAGATAAGTCTGTTATTATCCTACTGCACCAAACTGACGATGATTGGTCTTTGACGAGCTCCCCTGTAGTTGTTGGAAGTGTATACTTTTATTTCTTTTACATCAGCGATTCTTGAGATATTTATCTTCCGCCTTTAATAGATGCGCATACACTATAGGAATAGTGGTGGTCATCACCCCAGCGTCAATTGATCGCGATCGATTTCAAAGGAACAACACGTTGGCTGAATAGCTATGATGTGATGAATCGAAAATGTTTCGCCAACTTCACAACGTATCTGGGTTAATTTTAGCATAACGTACCTCTCAACAATGATTATGGAATAGCAATCCTCTTTTGATTAGAGATTGATTTGCGATATAATTAAAGGAAAATCACAAACAAAAGAAAATTAAATCGTGTGAAGATGGTCTTCAGTAAAGAATATTTTATCAAATAGATGGTTTTTCATGTCGTGAAACAAGTAGATTTCATGTGTCTGGTTCAATTTATCCTTACCGATGAAAAGTGGCATCGGACAAGCGAGGTACATATAAACGCGTAGTGAACAAAGTGAACAGAAGAACCACAGTTAGAATTAAAACCAATTATCCTCTATGAGGATACTGATATTGCAGGAATAAACCTGCTGGAATCAAGCTATGAGTGCAGAACACTTTTGATGATGATATGGTCTATTCTGAAACGTTATCAAGATGATAATTTTACGGTTAGAACTGTAGGACGTTTTGGATAGGGTGTTTCAGAATTGTCAGTATGCAAAGACAAAACAAATGGCAAATTTCCATTGGTATCCGCTCGAAGAACAATTATTACATAAAGAATACTTGCTATGTAAGTTTGAAGAGCAAAGAGGGAACTTAACGTATACATTAGGAAAGAAAAGGGAATATTAGAAGAAGTAACGGTAGACGGTCAGAAAAATGCTTACCAATTGCGTATGATTGGCCAAAGGGAAATTTTCACTGATTAAAGTTCATTGAGATCAAGATTACACCAGATACGCGGCATGGCCTATTTTAAGTATCCACTAAATTGGTGATCGTTCATATGGTATAGTATGGCAATGAACGTCCTGTATTACATTGTTGGTGGAGTTTGTCCATCCCAAAGACAAAGAAAAGATTACGATAGAACTGCCAGATGATATGCAAAAAGGTAGTCAATAACTTCAAGAGATAAGTACCGGGCAGCTGAAAGGTTTGCAATCGGAAATACGAAAGAAGTTAGAATCAAATTATAAAAGGCACAAAGGAGTATCCTGTATGAAACCGAGGAAAATCTCTGAGATCATTGCGTCGTCACGCGTTACATGAACATCCAGAGATATCAAATCATGTATGAAGTATACACAAGAAAATTAATCAAAGAGTTTATCTTAAAGTCATAGGCGAAGAGCGTTATCTTGTCTTTCGATGAAAGAGGATTGGTTGTATTGCGGTGAAAGCCACACGAATCTGAAAAGAAGACAATCGTTTTGCGTGCTGATCATGATGCGATCGTATGAAATTCATTGAATACACCATTTCATGGCGTTGTGGCTTCGCTAGCTGGACATGCTGCAATTTTGTTGCGTAATGCCTGAAGAAGAGGATGAAAGAAAGCGAGTACAATATCATCTATCTTTTCAGCGGCCGAGAGAAGTGGTAGTGGTGCCCAGCTATCCGTAAACCACTATTTGAAAAGTATCATGTAGATAAAATCTTTGGGTTTGCATAATGCATACAAACCCTGAAAGAATGTGATTTACTATCGTCCAGAGACAGTTGTGTGTGCATCGGCACGGATATCGAATCCTTTGACAGGAGTGCAAAGCCATGCTTCAGAACCTGAAAAGGGACGCAATCCAGTCTGTCGCTATCTGCATCATGCTAAAGCAGTGAACCTCTAGCAAAGCAGATGGATTTCAACCATTTACATTTGAAAATCCACTACTTTTAGCTTCCTACTTTGGTGGATGGATAATAATCATTCATATGAATGTAGGTAGTTTAATTGGAATTTTCAGCAACGGTGAAATTGTTTGACACTATATTTAAAGAAAATGAGCTTATCGATATTAGAAAGATACGTCTGCTCATACTTGAAGATTGGGGTGCTAAGCCAGCTGGTGATTAAAGTGAATTTGACGTTTTGATGAAAAATTACGCAGACTACTGTTGTAGAGATCAAGCTAAGGAAATTAAAGATCAAGGTTTGAGGTGGAACAATTATCTGAACCAATTCGTTAGTGAAGATTTTCGATATTATAAAAAGATTTGTCTGGGGTATGTCATCTCTTTGTTGGCAACAGTCCCTGCCTACCGATTCCTGGTGTTTGATGATGAAATTATCCCAATTCGTAAAAGGCAGTAAGTTTCAGGTAATAAGATAGTGCTTGCATGTATTTGCGCTTACCACTGATTTTATATGACTTTTTCTGGTGTTTAGGCTTAGGAAATGGGAATACTAAAAAGTAAGGTGATAACACTGAATGCGCCGATAGCTCAACTGGATAGAGCATTTGACTACGAATCCAAAAAGGTTGCGGGTTCGACCTCTGCTCGGCGCGCTATTTAAAAAGCCCCGCCAGCGGTTTTTATTATACGCCGGAGTGCTAATAAATGAGGGAGGACAAAATATGAGTGATTTTGAAAGCAAAAATTAGTTCAGCCGTCCGTGAGGCAGGAAGGCAAGTGTAATGGTTGACGCATGATTCAATATTGATTGTTGAGACCCCACGGATCCAAAAGATGGAGACCATCAAACCAGTGCAGGCCATGCGCCTTCCTGAACACGTATGGAGTCCATTAGATATTGCCACCGCATTGCTGAAAAGTTAAAGGAAATCTACACAGGAAGCTTCTTCTATCGAAGCAGGCCAGGTTTATTAACTCCCGTTTCAGCATGATGCCGAGTGAAGTAATTAACACTGTTATCAATGCTGGCGATGACTATAGTGAACAATACTGGTGCAGGTGAAACGTGCTGGCTGGAGCGAACCGCCAACTTACAGGTGACTTCAGACACTGTGACACGCTCAATGCGCAATTGGGGTGACTGTATCCTACGTCTCTTAATGGGCAAGTGGTTATCAACCAGAGAGTTCTATAAAACGATATTGGTAAACTAGATTGTAAATGTTAGTGAATCCTTAACTCTCGTTACCGGAACACTTTGGAAAAGAGTATCCATTCCAGAAGATGGATATCATGCACAGGATATCATCGACATCGCAAATCACTACAAGAAGATGGTGATGGGTGGTTAAACGCTGATCCTGCAGAACGTCTTGAACATCGCAAAGGATTAGGTGTTGAGTTAGAATTAAAAGAAGATTGAGGATGACTTAAAACTATCGCCAGATCGTGAATTTCAGTACGAAACATTCTTCATGAAACAATCGTAAGCGCATCAATGATCAGTTTAACAAAGATGGCTGATATGGGTCTAACATATGAAAAGGGATGGCGCCTTTGGTTTGGTGAGTACTGAATATGATGACAAGGACTGTGTAATACGTAAGAGCGATGGAACATTATCTTACTTAACACCATGATATCGCCAAACCACATCTATAAGATTGAAAGAGGCATGACCACTTGATCAACTTATGCGTGCTGACCACCATTCTTATGTAACACCGGGCGCAGTCCGCTTTTAACTGCTTAGTTATCCAGATGTCTTAAGTGGGTAGATACTCAATCCAGATGGTCACGTATGGCTGAAGATGGTAAGGATGCAAGATGCCCAAGCGTGCTGGTGGCAACTGCGATTACACTCGTGAACTTTGTGGGTGCGTAGGCGCTGACGCTGCATCGCGTTCTTCGTTTCAAGGACGTTGTGACTCATATGGACTTTCGATATGAAGTTACTCGTTCTAAGACAACAAACGTATTTCTATGCACAGTATGTATATTCTCGCATGTATTCCATTATGAACAATCCTAAGATTCCGTATCACACAGGTAGCTTTGCTTACGATCGTCTCTAGTGATGAGAAGGAATTATAGCTGATGAAACTGATCAGTGAATTCCCAATCGAAGTTGCAATGCAAAGAAGCAATCAGAAAAACCAAACAAGATTACTGAATACATCATTTTCTTGTTAAGCGTTTACCACAGCTACTACAACAGTTCACGTGTAAATAACCCAGGTAGATCCTGAGCTATAAATCAACGTTTAGGGCTTAGTAAAGGTTACAATGGTAACATTGAAGAATGTCTCTAACCTTGTTGGTGTAGAAGCACCTGAATCAATGTATTCAAACAATAAGAACGATAAATATATCCTTATAGCAATATAAGGGCTTTTATTGTGATTTTTAGCATTTTTAACAGAAAGTAATACGAAGATTTTTACAAAAATACAAAATTTTAGGCATTATGTTTCCAAACATAGATAAAAATATGTTTATAATAATAGTATAGATTTGAAACCGGTTACATATCATCGCGCGATATGCAGCCCAAATGAAAAGACAATAGGAGGAAAGCAAATGTCTAACATTCATGTAACGAGTGAAATTAAAACACCCAAAAAGGTTTTATTGCACAGGCCAGGAGATGAATTATTAAATCTACAATCGGAAACATTAGGAGAATTATTATTTGATGATATTCTCGATCTTTACGAGCTACAGGTTGAAACACGATCGTTTCGCTAAGATTTTACGACAACGGTGTTGAAGTTGTTTATCTTGAAGATTTACAATGTGAAAGCATTAGATGCTCACCCAGAAATTAAGGAACAGTTCTCGATCAGTGGTTAGTTGAACTCAGTGTTCATACAACCGGAATATCATAAGATTATTATGACTCACTTAGCTAAGTTTACAAATACTAAGGAATTAGTTTCTAAAGACAATGGCTGCATCACATTCAGAGAAATCTGGTGAAAATCCACACAAACTTCTTAGTTGACCGTCTTGAATCTAACTCTCCACTTATTAGTAAACCCAATGCCAAACCTATACTTTACACGCGACCCATTCGCTTCTGTAGGTACGGTGCAGTTATTAACAGAATGTATGGCCCTGAAATAAGAAAACCGTGAAAACAATCTATGCAGATTACATCTCTAGATTCCATCCAGAATATGCTGAAATGTTCCAGACTTATATGATGCACGTACAACCACTTCCATATCGAAGGGTGAGACGTATTAAACGTTAATGAAAAACCTTGATCATCGGTATTTCACAGAGAACACAGGCTGAAAGCTATTCAGGACTTAGCTGCGAAGATGCTGAAGTGAAACGAAGAGCTGGGAGATTGAGACAATTTTTAGCTAATATTCCTAATTACGTGCATTCATGCACCTAGATACAGTATTTACACAGATTGATACTGATGTACTACGATTCACCCAGGTATCATGGGGAATACTGCAGGCATTTTGCATTAACAGTGATCGTGCAAAATCAAGGATGTTCAGTATCGAAGAACATATGCAGTGTTAGAAGATATTCTTGCTAAGTTCATGGGCTTAGATAAGGTTCGTTTATTCTCGCGGAGCTGGCGACCCATATAGCTGCTGAACGTGTAAACAGTGGAACGATGGTTCTAATACACTAACAATCGCCCTGGGTAAGATTATCGTTTACAAGTTGACTACGTTACAAAACCAATATCTAAAGGATAATGGATTTGAAGTATTAGGAATTAGAAGCATCCAACTTATGCGTAGACGTGGCGACTAAGATGTATGTCCATGCCATTAGTTCGTGAAGACTAAGTTTATTAATAACCATATAAAATAGAAAAATATTAAGAAAAAGGAGTCACTATGGCGTAAATGTTAGAGGAAGAAGTTTTTAACACTATTAGATTTTCATCTGATGAAATCAGATATTTTAGAATTATCTGCTGAATCTGGCAGATGACAAAGGCTAATGGTGTTGACCACAGTTATTTAAAGGGCAAAGCAGGTTGTGCTCTTGTTCGAAAAAGACATCTGCAAGAACACGTTGTGCATTCGAAAGTTGGTACGCGACTTAGGTATGGGTGTTACATCTCTAGATTCTGAATCACAGATGGGTAAGAAGGAACTGTAGAAGAGCAGCTAAGAATAGAGGTCGTATGTATTGATGTATCGAATACCGTGATCTAAGCAGAAAAGAAGAATCTAAGTATTCTGGTAGTTCCTGTATGGAATGGTTTAACAGACTTATATCACCCAACACAGATGTTACTGATATCTTAATAGTTAAGGAAGAATTCAGCGATGTTAGAGGCCGTAAGTTAACATTCTTCGGTGATGTCGTAATAACGTTGCTAACTCATTGATGATTGTTTGTGCTAAGGTTAGGTGGCACTTCCTGCGCTGTGACCTAAGGAATTAATGCTCAGATGAACTCTGTTGTAAGTGCAGAGAAGCATAGCAAAGACAGGTGCTGGAAATCGAATTAACAGATGATACTGAGATTGGTGCTAGTGATGCGATGTTCTATACAGAGATATTAGTTATCAATGTAGGGAACTAGAAGAATTATGGGAGCCAAGAATTAAGCCTCTTACGTCCTGACCAAGTTAGTAAGGAATACTGATATGGCTGCGTAACCGTTATCTTCTTACACTGCTTACCATCATTCCACTTTATCGTAAACACAACAGTTGGTGAGAACATTTCTACCAGAAGTAGTGGCTGAGGTAAGTGCAGTTACAGATGATGTATCTTAGGCGTCATAAAGCTAGACTGAATTTGATGAGGCAGAGAACTGCATGCATACAATCAAGGCTGTTAGTGTATGCTACTCTGAAGTACTCACATGGCAAAGGTATAGTAGTAGCTCTTGGGGGTACGCTTTTAGGCACACCCTGCGATAGACAGTTTTGAATTAGTTCGTCATACCGCTAAGACTATCGTTGACTTCAGCACAGGACGGCTCATGAAGTAAATTGTTGGTCATGGACCACAGGTTGGAATTGCATCAACCTAGCTATGGAATTCTCATGCACAAAGGGTGGTAATACTCTTTATATGCCATTCCCAGAATGTGGTGCGATGTCCCAAGGCTATATCGGTTATCATTTACAACAAGCGATTCAGCAAGAATTGAAGGCTCGTGGCGTTGACAAGCGAATGTGCAGCAGTTGTTACACAGGTAGTTGTTGATGAAAAACGATCCAGGATTTGGCAAACCTACAAAAACCAGTAGGAAGCTTCTATACTAAGGAAGAAGTGATAAGATCGCGCTGAAAAGGGCTTTACATTTGTAGAAGATGCAGGACGTGGATATCGTCGTGTTGTACCTTCACCAATTCCACAACGTATCGTTGAATTAAAGGTTGTTGAACAACTTGTTAAGGCTGGCGACATCGTTATTGGCAGTTGGTGGCGTGAGGAATCCCGTAGTTGAAACAGAGCAAGGATTAAAGGGCGTTGCAGTTTGTTATCGATATGGTACTGTCTCTAGTGCATTACTAGCACAGCTCCATTGGTGCAGATATGTTGATTATCTCAACTGCAGTCGACAGAGTATGCACTAACTATAACAAGCTCTGACTGCAAAAGGAACTTCCAACAATGACATTGGAAGAAGCAGAGAGTATATCGAAGAGAAGCAGTCGTTCTGGAAGTATGCTTCAAAGGTTCAATCATGCATGGAATTTAAGAATAACACACATGGTGGAACTGCATTAATTACATCATTACAAAAAGCAAAAGTTGCTTTACAAGGTGAAACAGGCACCATTATTACTAAATAATTGAAGGGGGATAGTATGTCAGGAAAGCCAAGAAACGCCTCATTAACAGCGTTTTCGATTTTATTTATCATTTTAGCAGTACTTTGTGTAATTTCTGTATTATTAAATGGACAGCCAATCAGCGATAGCTTAATCAGTGGTTTAAACCCTGAGAAGTATGGTGACTTGGTTAACATGGTTGCTAACGGCGAAACCGTTACGGTTGTCGGTGCAAAGTTCAGTGATTTCTTCATGGCATTCCCAAGAGGATTTGTGGATGCTGCAGACTTGATTGTATTTATTATGACTATCGGTGGATTCATCGGTGTTGTAATGAAGACAGGTGCTCTTGAAGCTGGTGTTTATCTACTTAGTTAAGAAGATGCACGGTAAGGAAGAAATCCTAATCGTTATCTTAACGATCTTATTCTCTATTGGTGGTTCCACATATGGAATGGCTGAAGAGACAATCGGTTTCTACGCTTTAATTACTACAGCATTAGTAGCAGCTGGCTTTGATACAATGGTAGCAGTTGCAACTGTATTGCTCGGCAGGATGGTGTATTAGGCTCAACAACTAACCCATTTGCTACTGGTGCAGCTATGAGCTGCAGAGTGTTAATGTTCGTCTATGACAACACATTAGTTATGATTCTTGGTTTTCGCATTGTGGTTTACATCACTTGCAATCGCTTATTTTTTGTATTAGCGATTACGCTAAGAAGGTTAAGGCTGATAAAGGCTCCAACAACTTTTCTACAAGAGCAGGAAGATATGCGTGAAACACTTTACAAAATATGATGCGATGGCGACAAGTTGGAATTTACTGCAAAGCATAAGGCTGTATTAGTTGTATCTCGCAATCTCACTTTGCAGTTATGATTATCAGTTTGATTTCCTATATAGATATTATCTATGCAGGTAATGAAGAAGCTTATTTAGCAGCATTCGGATGGACTTCAGCCTCACAGGTGAGCTCTTTTAGGCCTATGGTATTTCAATTAGCTGCTTGGTTTATATTCTCAAGTATTCTTATCGCTATCATGGCTAGAATGTCTGAAAGAGAATTCATTGATACATTCTTAGATGGTGCTAGGCGATCTCATTATCTGTAGCTATCGTTAATGCGTAGTTGCTCGTGGTATTACAGCCGCTAAGAAGTCTACCTATGGACTTCCCCGGATCTTGGACAAGGCAGCAGGTATGTTGATGGCGTTCCAGGATTCGTATTCGCTCCTCTATCATATGTAATTTACTTAGTATTGAGTTTCTTAGTTCCTTCAACATCTGGACTTGCTGGATTCTCAATGCCAGTAATGGGTGGTTTAGGCAACACATTAGCTTCAACGCTCAATTACGATCACATATCTTCTGCGCTGGTTGCGGTTTAATCTAACCCCTTTACACCAACATCTGGTGTAGTAATGGGTGTCCAGGTGCAGCTAAGGTTGAACTAAAGACATACATGAAGTGGGTATGAAGTTATTTGTAGCGATTGCTATCGCAAATATCATGTTGTTCTATCATTAGCAATGATGTTAATCAAATAATTAAAACTCAAATGACAGCTTAGGATAGAGTTCCGGCTGTGTGGAGATCACGGTCGGAACTCTTCCGCTTTTATACAAATATGCTGATGATATGTACAACAGAGGTACAAAAATTATGACAAAAACAGCAACTATTCAAGATAGCTGGACGTGGAAACTAATCCCATCTCATTTTGCTCGTTTGATTTTGAAGCAACTGAGAAACCAACCAAAGCTTTGATGCATCAGGCTGCCCGTTTTATGTACTTTAATAAAGGTGTCGGTAAGATCAAAGTGGATGGTGTGGAGCATGACATTAAACCACACACACTATGTGCAATTACACCATGGAAGATTACAGTAGATATTATTGATGTAAGAGATACCTTTGCATTTAAATCTTGTAATTTATGATTATCAGTTTATAAACACAATGCTAAAGGTAACACCAGGTTTGGAAGAAGAAAAGTGTAGACTTACTAAATTTCCTTGCGGTAGAGCCAGTCATGTATTTAAACGAGGAACAGACAAAAATATGTAGATGGAATCATGTCCCATTTGCAAAATGAAACTTGGCGTTGATTCCGGCATTAGTCAGGCAACCTACAAAACCATTGTCCTTCCTATATTCACTCGTTAAAATTATTGAATTGATGGTGGCGTATCGTCGCTACTTTTAAAGCGAGTGAAGCAAGTGGTAAACGAAGAAAAATGCACTAGTGGTGCAGAATTCGATATTGAGTTATATTTATTCCCATTCTTCAGAACGTTTAACACTCGAAAAAAGTTGTGGAAGTATTCTTTATATCAGAATCAACATTGTCAAAGAAGTTAACCGATTTAACAGGTACTACATTTACAAAATTACTGAACAATATTCGTATTGAAAAAACATCAGACTATCTGATTTATACGGATATGACATTAGAAGAAATTGCTGTTCTCCTTGGTTTTGCGGATGCATCGCATCTATCTCAAAACACTTTGTGGAGAAGGTTGGTATTACACCAAATAAATACCGTAAAGATCGTATAGCAAAGTAAAATCTGGATATAATCGTGCAGATAAAAACGTTGCCTCTGAAGTAACTAACTATCTCTACAAGCACTATGATACAGAAAAGTTACTTGCAAGTATGATGGCTGAGAACATGGTAAGTGTCTCAGAATTAAATCGATCATTACTATATTATTCTGAGAAAACTTTGAAACATGTATTGAATTTTATTCGTATTAATAAAGCTAGTGAGTTATTGATTTCTACAACATATTCTGTCTTAGATATTGCAGTAGCTGTAGGTTATAACAATATCAAGACATTCAATCTTAACTTTTACAAATTCAAAGCCATGACTCCAACAGAGTTCCGTACAGGAATTACGCTGCAAAAAGTGGACCGTTCTGAGAGTGGCTTTGCAGGATAACTATAATTAGAAAGTTGGGTAAATAATGAAACCATTCTATGTGACAGGGCATATGAATCCTGATTGTGATGCAATTGTATCCGCAATCGCGTATGCTCATCTGAAACAACAGCTAGGGCAGGATGCTATCGCATGTGCTTTAGGCAAGGCAAAGAGTGAAACACAGTATTTATTACAGAAGTTTGGTTTTGAACATCCGAAACTAATCCATACAGCTAGATGTATGTTATCGGAAATAGAAAAGGATGATCCATTACTTGCAGGTCCTGATTTAACAATGAAAGAAGCATTAGACCTTATTTTATCTCGTAAAAATAAAGGTATTTTCATCGTTGATGAAAAAGAAAGACTTTTAGGATTGCTATCTGTTTCTGACTTAACAAAGCTTTGGGCAGAAAGTGGTAAGTCATTGAAAGACTTAATCAGCACAGCTACATTAACCAATATTGCAAGAGTACTAAAAGGTAAGTATTATTGCGAATCAAAACATTATCGTCCAAGTGGTATTGTAAATCATGCCTTCTATGTCTGATAAGCCAGAAGTATATAAGAATTCAATTGTAATTGTACGTAATAATCCGGATATTCAACGCTTTGTGATTGATGCAGGTGCAGCGCTGGTGGTTGTGTCTGGAGAAGATTGATTGATGCAGTTACTTTTATCCTATGCAAAAGAAAAGGGCATACCTATGTTGCATACGGATTACTCTGTAATTGAATGTTCACGATTGATTTATCAAACACCATCTGTCAAATCGGTTATGACAACAGATGTAATGACATTCCAAGAAACAGAGTATGTTGATGAGGTAAGCGATCATATTGCTAAGACACGTTATCGTACATATCCAGTACTAGATAAAGAGGGTAGAGTTGTAGGTGCTATTTCACGCTATCACTTATTCCATTATGAAAAGAAGAAGTTTATCCTCGTCGACCATAATGAAGCAATGCAATCTGTACGTGATTTAGAGTTTGGTGAGGTCGTTGAGATTGTTGACCACCATCGTATGGGTGGTATTGAAACAGTGACACCTATCAATATCGTTGCACGTACGGTAGGAAGTACTGCTGCAATCATTACAGGCTTATATAAGTCATCTCATATTAAGTTACCAAAGAATTTAGCAGGTATTCTTCTTGGTGCTGCTATTAACGATACAATGTGCTTGCAGTCACCAACGACGACAACATTTCGATCATGAAATGGTGAAGTACTTGGAAGAAGTATCAGGCACAAAAAAGCAGTCGACCTATATCAAGAGATGTTAAATGCCTCTGATTCCGTTACAAATAAGACAGATGTAGAGTTACTCTATAATGACTTCAAAGAGTTTAGAATTAGTGGTACAAGAATTGCGATTGCACAGGTACAATGTAAGAGAGATGATTACTTTGCGATTAAAGATCACTTCCATGCATTCATGGAAGAAACAGCAGAGGCACAACATTACGATTTAGTATTAACACTGTTTACTGATCCCTATGGGATCAGGGCTCCTACTTTTTGGCAGCAGGAAAGAAGTCTAGTATCGTTACAGAAGCTTTTGAGTGATCTTCTCAACAAAAGATCATTTTGGAAAGGGTATTGTATCTCGCAAGAAGCAAGTACTACCAATTATTATCGATACTTTAAAGTGATATACTGTAGTACAAGAGGTGATTATCATGAAAAAGTTTATTGTAGACGAAGGTTTTTGGAAGATATTTCCAGAAGCTAGTATTGCGGTATTAGCTGTGAAGAATGTTCAAGAATCTATTCATTTAGATGATGAAAAGGCAGCAGAAATCAAAGCATTATTAGATAGCGCAAATGAAGGTGCTAAGAAGTACTTAACTAGTGAAGTGATTTCTGAAAATGCAGTTGTAAAGACATGGCGTGAGGCATATTCTAAATTCCCTACAAAGAAAGGTGCACGTTGCTCGATTGAAGCATTACTAAAGCGTGTACTGCATGGTACACCAGTTGGTTCAATTGCGCCAACTGTTGATATTACAAATGCAATTTCATTAAAGTATGCATTCCCAATTGGGGCAGAGAATATGGAAGCCTTCAAGGGTGACTTACACTTAGGTATTATGAAGGGTGGAGAAGACTTCTGGCCAATCGGTTCAGACAAGCCAGAACCACCACTTGCAGGTGAAATTGCATACTACGATGAAGAGGGTGTTATCTGTCGTTGTTGGAACTGGCGTGATGGAAAGCGTACAGAAGTGACAGATGATACAACGATTGAATTCATTGCCATGGAATGTGTAGAACCAAACCGTGTAGGAGAGTTACAAGCAGCAGTTGATGAACTTGCAAAATCTTTTAACACAGTATGTTGGTGCAGAAGTTATTAACAAACAGATTATCAATATTCATACAAAGGAAACAATGATTCAAGAATAAATATACAATGCGACTCATCAAATTGAGTCGCTTTTTATGAGTATAAGAAAAGAGATGATAAGTACTTATCATCTCTAATAAGAAACAGATATAAACGATTGTTATTTAGACATAGCTTCAGACCAGATTTCATTTAACTTTTCAATCTGCTCATCTGTTACAGAGTAAACTACAACATCTTCACCTAACTTTTGAACTTTCATGTAGCCGTTGTAGTAAAGAGTAACGTTATATGTACCTTCCTTGTCAGCTACTTCAACACCGAATGCTGTATCCTTTTGGTTGAAAGAAACCTTGTCTTTAACAACTTTTGTTGAAAGTGACTTTAATTCATCGGCGATTGCTTTAATAAGATCTTTCTGGTCTGTAATTGTTTCGCGCTGAATTCCAGAAGCTGGATCAACATAGATAACAGAAACCTTTGCTGGGTCCTTTGTTAACTTTTTCAGAAATGCTCTTAGTAGATAATGCGCTTGCACCACAGCCAGCTAAGAATAATAAACCAGCTAATACGATTGTGCCTAATGTCTTTTTTTCATCTTAATCCCTCCAAATATACTGATAAGAAAACATACATAAGAATATAACATATATTCTATGAAAAAAAGATATGTTTTTATCATGCTACTCAATGATAATATAAAGAAAATAAAACTAACAGAAGAAATATATTTAAAAGATTATAAAATTGTTAATTTATGATAATAGAATGAAAAATTTACACTGATAGTTTTACAATATATGAAAAAAGTTTACACATAAGTGATTGGGCATATATTTTGTGTTATTTTTACGCAGAGGTATAAAGTTTAGTTGTATAAAATATAAAAAGGAGCTAAATTATGATTGATGTAATTATTATAGGTGCTGGTACAGCAGGATTATCAGCAGCCATTTACGTACAAAGAGCAGGGAAGAAAGCTTTAGTACTAGAGGAGTCTACATATGGTGGACAAATCATTAATACTGCAGATATTGAAAACTATCCAGGTATCAAACATATTTCTGGTTTTGATTTTGCGACAGATTTATATAACCAAGCAAAAGACTTAGGTACAACTTTTGCATTTGAAGGTGTAGTAAAGATTGAAAATCGTGAAGAAGAAAAGGTTGTCTATACTGCTAAGAATGAATATCATGCAAAGGCAATTATTATTGCGACTGGTATGAAGCGAAGAGAACTAGGATAGAGCGTGAAAAGGAACTGACAGGCAAAGGCATATCTTACTGTGCAACTTGTGATGGAATGTTCTTTAGAGGAAAAGATGTAGCTGTAAATGGCGGTGGTAATGTTGCAGTTGAAGATGCAGAATACTTAACACGTTTCTGTAATCGTGTATATATCATCCATCGTCGTGATGAGTTCCGCGCTGATGAAGCTGAGGTCATAAAACTTGACGGTAAAGAAAACCTCGTAAAGGTAATGAATAGCACAGTTACAAAATTGAATGGCGAAGATCGATTACAATCAATTGATGTTACAGATAAAAATACTGGTGAAACAAAGACATTAAACGTTGATGCGTTATTTGTCGCAATTGGCCAAATTCCTATGAATCAGATCTTCTCTGAGATTGTTGAATTGGATGAATATGGATTCATTAAGGCTGATGAAGAATGTCGTACATCTGTTAAGGGTATTTACGCTGCAGGAGATTGCCGTGTAAAGAGTGTTCGTCAGTTAACAACAGCTGCCAGTGATGGAGCTATTGCAGCTTTTGAATGCATGTAATAATTTGTAAGGAAAATTACAAGATGTATTCCTCTGTTAGTATTGATAAGTGGTATAATAGTACTAACAAGAGGTAGGTATAATGAATCAGATAAAATGTATATTTTTTGATTTAGGCTGGACCCTTCTAGAACCATGCAGCGGTGATTGGAATTTGAATCAAAAATTCTATGAACTATTTCCTCGAGAGAAAAATTTCGAGACTCGACCAAAATGTATGGCAACATGCATACAACACAGCGTATTTACCATTTATTGAAAATCCAACAATGAAAAGTGAACAGGAGCAGATTGAAAGATTTACTCGTTTCTATCTAACGCTATTTGATCAAGCAAAGTTAGATGGTACATTTCAACATGCAGTAAAACTTGCAGTTGATATGGTGGAAAATCTTGCGACAATGAGTTTGATACCAAGTTCCTTGGAAACACTGAAAAACGTTAAAGGATGAAGGTTATCGTATTGGAATTATTTCTGATACGTGGCCATATATTGGACAACGTATCCATGCATTCAAATTAGATGAATATGTTGATCAATATACATATAGTTACGAATTAGGCGTTTTAAAACCAGACTTATTGATGTATCGCGATGCATTAGAAAAATCTGGACTTAAACCTGAAGAATGTCTTTTTATTGATGACCAGGTTAAGAATCTCGAAGCTGCGAAATCTTTTAGGTATTCATCCAGTGCAGATGATTTATCATGAAGGCATTGAAATAGGAGAGTATCCAACAATTCAAAAACCAAGTGATGTTCTAGAATTTACTAAAACAGTATCAATAGGCATATTCAAGGTTTATAAAACCATTATGTATTATCATTGATGTATAGAATTGGAGATATGAAAAATGTTAAATGTAGGAGTAAAAGCACCAGAGTTTAAGCTACCAGATCAAAAATGGCGTAGAACATACACTTTCCGAGTATAAAGGAAAGAAGGTAATCCTCTATTTTTTTATCCAAAGGATAATACATCTGGTTGTACAGCAGAAGCTTTGTAACTTCCGTGACCGTCTACCACAGATTCAAGAAAAGGGAGCAGTCGTATTAGGTATTTCTAAAGGATAGTGTCAAAGTCACACAAGAAGTTTGAAAGTAACTATGACTTACCATTTACATTGTTATCTGATGAAAGTACAGAGACTATTCAGGCATATGATGTTTGGGTAGAAAAAGTCGATGTATGGTCGCAAGTATATGGGAATTGAGCGTTCTACATACTTAATTGATGAACAGGGTATTATCATCAAAACTTTCCAAAAAGTGTTAAAGCTACAAGCCATGTAGAAGATGTTGTTAAAGAATTATAAAATTATAAACTGCCAATGGGCAGTTTTTAATATTTCATTAGCAAAAATAAGAAGTAAGATACTATATGATTAGGGTATTTGTTAAAAAAATACACACGGAGGGAAAAATGAAGAATTACGTGAAGTTAGGACTCAGTTCTTTGATGGCTATTTCACTTGTTGCATGTTCACCAAGCAACAAAGAAGATAGTGCAAAGAAACATGAAAACGTAAAAAGTAACGTATAAGGAGGGTACATATACTGGTACAGGTACTGGTTATAATGGGCCAATTAACTTAACAGTTACATTTACAAAGGATGGTATTTCCGAAATTGATTATAGTGATAACAAAGAAACAAATCATATCGGAACACCAGCATTTGACTATTTAGTAGCAGATGCAAAGGAAGCGAATGGTGCAGGTATTGATGTTATCTCTGGCGCAACATTTACTTCAATTGGTTTTAAGAATGCATTAATTGACGCTGCAAAAGCAAGCAGAAGCTAGTGATTTAGATGGCTTCAAGAAGAATACAGTAGAACATACTGCAGGTGAAGCAATCGAAAAGACAACTGACGTTGTTGTAGTAGGTGCTGGTGGTGCTGGTATGGCTACAGCAGTTCAGTCTGCACAGAATGGTAACTCAGTAGTTGTATTAGAAGTTAACTCTGAAATCGGTGGTAATACAGTAGCTTCTGGTGGACAGTTCCAGTCTGCACAATCTTACTTTAGTTTGGGATCCAGCTGATCCAGATGCAACAACAGGTGTTTATAAGGGTGTTACATACAATAAAGTTCATAACGCTACTGGCAACATCAAGGTATTAAAAGGAAATCCTTAACTGGAATGAAAATGAATTTCGATAGTAAGTATTTTGATAAAAACACCATTTGTAGCAGGCGATATTGAAACATTATCACATGCAGGTGTACATGCAGAATACTTAGGAACATTAAAGGAACTTAAGAGTGAAATTCAGGCTTACTTGAAACTGGGCACAGCCACAGTTAGATGCAGGTAAGGCTGAAGGTGAAATTACATTATTCTCAACTCCAAATCTACATATCTTCCAGACATACTATGGTGGATTAAGACCAAAATGCTGAAAAAGACTTCATGGATCTATGGTTCATATGATCTTGTTAAGCAGTTTGTTGATGGTGGACAAGACCTTAAGGGTTGGTTAGAAGATCAGGGCGCAATCTTTGATAACTCTATTCAGCCAATCATTGTCGGTGCTTTATGGAACCGTGAAAATGACTTCAAGGGAAGTGATCTTGATGGTGATGGAACACCAGATCCAGATGGAAAAGAATGTAAAGGGTAAGACAGTTTGGAATACATACTTTGCAACAACGAAGAAGACATTACTTGAAACAGCTGCTAACCATGCAGATAACGAAATTATGTTACGTACTAAGGTAACAGAACTTATCACGAGATAAGGATGGAAAAAGTAGTTGGTGTTAAGGGTGTTCAATATGATGGAACTCCAGTAACAGTTCATGCTAAGAAGGGTGTAGTACTTGCAACTGGTGGATACGCTGCAGATATCAAGCGCGTTATGGAAACAAACGACTATTGGCCTGATGGTGATATCACAAAACATACAGGTACAACAAACCGTTCTTCATTAGTAGGTTCTGGTATTGATATGGCAGAAGCAGTAGGTGCTGCTACAACAGGTATGGGCTTTACACAGATGATGCCTATCTCTTGGGTAGATAATGGAAACCTTGCATTTGGTGGTGGACACTATGCAATCTATATCAACCCTACAACTGGTAAGCGTTTCTGTTAACGAAACTGGTGAACGTGACGTATTATCACTCGCTGAATTTGAAAATGGTGTAAGCTTCAATGGTACAAATGGAACAATTATGGATATCGCAAACTCCAACCAATTAGTTCCTGGTCCATATCCTTATGGAACACCAAAGGATGAAGATCTAACACTTTGGGAAAGTGATGTTGAAAATAGACAGTACACAAGAACTGTTGATCAGTTAGGTGAGTTATTCAAGCAATTAGGCTTTGAATGCACACAAGAAGAAGTTATCAATACAATCAAGGAATATGATATGGCATTGATGACAGGTACAGAAAACACATTAAACCCAACAAAGACAGGTTGGACAACATTAATTGGTACAGCTGAAAAGGATGAAAACGGTAAGTACATCGTTGATACTTATAAGCTTTGATGGCGTTAAGTTAAAGATTAGAATACTAGCTCCATCTACACACCATACAATGGGTGGTGTAGCAGTTGATGCACAGCGTCACGTATTAGATAAAGATGGCAAGATCATCAAGGGTCTATATGCAGCTGGTGAAGTAACTGGTGGTATCCACGGTGGTAACCGTTTAGGTGGTAATGCGATTGTTGAAATCTTCGTTTCAGGTCGTACAGCTGCTGATACTATCGTTGCTGATAACAAGTAAAACATACTTAGAAAGAGGTATAAATTACCTCTTTCTTTTTTATCCCTCTATTCATGGTATAATCGCTTAGAAGGAGTATGATTATGCGCAAAATATTTACATTTCTATCAGTATTATTTATAGCAGCTACCGTATATATCGCATATGGGACTTTTCAATCTGCACAACAGTTTGAACAGGATTCTATTCAACGGGCTCATAGGGCTAATGAATTATCACAACAGATAGCAGATGCACAAGCTTTACAACAAGAAACATCTGCAGAAGAATATTCTAAACTAGAAACAATGTTTAATGCTGGAAATGGGGTGGCACAAGCACAGACACAGGCATTTGCAGGATCAAACAGATGTAGTAAGTCCGGAATTACAGGCGTTAATGCAAACATATATTAATGCAGGTGATAATGGAAATTTCATGTCTGTATGGTATCCGGTAGATGGCTCATATACTTGGTCCTTTGCACCAACATTTATATTCTCCGGTACAAGTCAAAAAGTGATTTGGACTTTGAATGATGGAACAAACATGCTTGCATGGGTGCAGGGATATTATGATGCTAGTACAAATCATTTCTCAAATCTTGTACTAAATTACAGCCAATACGGAGACTCAAATGGAAGAGAACTAAAAGGTAGTTCTGTGGAGGCTTGGTACTAATATGAAGAAACTAGTTAGTTTTATGATTTGCTTGTTATGTGCGCTTATCATGATAGTTACTTTCCTGCTAAGTTGGGAATGGGGAAACCGTAAAAATTCTCAATGGCTATCTCAATTAGATGAGATAGAAGGATTGAGAATCAATTAGCACAAATACCATCAGGATATGTAAATGGTTTTGGAGAAAGTGATACGATTTATACTTCTACAAAGCGTGTATCCACAGATACTACATTGATGGATCAATTGTGGACATCGGCATTTGTTTGGAATTCACCAGAAGAATATGCAAACCAAAGAACAAGTATCATCTCTACATATAACTTAAATACAGAAACACAGTTTTTCCGTGAAGGAATGAAAGATCCAGACACAATTACCGATGGTTCGAATCCTACATTCGAAGGTTTGTCGGATATGAAGTACTTGAAGCAGGATGTACAGCTTGTATCAATTCAGAAAGATGTATATCGCTACTTTGTACGTATCAGTTATTACACGGCAAATCATCGCTCAGAAACACCATATCGTTTCTGTTATATCCTTTGTGATATTGATGCAAATCAACAAATTACCAACTTAGAATACTATTCTTCTCAAGGGTTGGGAATAACCTATTTCAATCTATCCTTTTAAAGGGTAGATTTTTATGATTGAAATAAACAATCATTATTTTAAATAAAAATAGAATGAAAAATCTTTCATTTTTAAAAAGTTCGCATCTAGACTGAACTTTTGGAATGTAAGATTTTTTTAGTGGATTTTTGAATACAATTTTCATGATAATGATGCTTGTTTTTCATGATGTGAGAAGGTATTATTCTTGTATACGAAATAATAGTTGGAAATGCAACTATTTTTATATGGAGGGGCAAAATGAACGTAATTAAGCGTAGTGGCGAAGAACTGGCTTTTGATATGTCGAAGATTGAAAATGCGATTACAAAGGCAAATAAAGCTACAGATCCATCACACCGTACAACAGCAGAAGTTATCCGCGATATTACAGAGCGTGTTTCTAATAAGTGCAAAATCTCTAAAGAGATGCATGTCTGTTGAAGAAATTCAAGATATGGTTGAAAACGAACTGATGAAGGCACAGGTCTTCCAAGTTGCGCATAACTATATTACATATCGTTATGAGCGTGCTTTGGTTCGTAAGGCGAATACAACTGACCAAAAGATACTTTCGCTTTTAGAAAGAAACAATGAAGAAGCGAAACAAGAAAACTCCAATAAAAATCCAACTGTAAATAGTACACAACGTGACTATATGGCAGGGTGAAGTTTCAAAAGATATTACAAAGCGTTTCTTATTACCACAGGATATCTATGAAGCTCATGAAAAAGGGTATTATTCATTTCCATGATTCAGACTACTTTGCACAGCCAATGTACAACTGCTGCTTAGTTAATCTAGAGGATATGTTACAAAATGGTACTGTTATTTCAGGTACAGCAATTGAAAAGCCACATAGCTTTGCGACTGCTTGCAATATCGCAACTCAGATCATTGCACAGGTAGCTTCTAACCAATATGGTGGACAGACAATTACACTATCTCATCTTGCGCCATTTGTTGAAGTATCACGTCAAAAAGCACCGTCGTAACGTTGCAGAAGAATTAGCAGTTGCAGGAATTGAAGTTGATAATGACAAAATTAATGCACTTGCAGAATTGCGTGTTCGTAAGGAAATTACAACTGGCGTACAGACAATCCAGTATCAGATCATCACACTAATGACTACAAATGGACAAGCTCCATTCGTAACGGTGTTTATGTATCTTGATGAAGTGGAAGATGGACAGACAAGAGATGATCTTGCACTTATCATTGAAGAGATGCTCAAGCAGAGAATGACAGGTGTCAAGAATGAAAAGGGTATTTATATTACACCGGCATTCCCTAAACTCATCTATGCATTAGATGAGGATAATGTATATGAAGGAAGTAAGTATTATTACTTAACAAAACTTGCGGCTGAATGTACTGCTAAGAGAATGGTTCCTGACTACATTTCTGCTAAGGTAATGAAGCACTTAAAGAATGGGGATGTATATCCATGTATGGGATGTCGTTCCTTCTTAACTGCGGACCGTTTTACCGATAATGATTTAGGCAATATTGCAGAAGCACAAAACTATGATCGTAATCACCATAAATACTATGGAAGATTCAACCAAGGTGTTGTTACAATCAACTTGGTAGATATTGCTTGTTCCTCAAAGGGTAATGAAGAAGAGTTCTGGAAGATATTTGATGAAAGATTAGACCTTTGCTATAGAGCGCTCATGATTCGTCATAAGAGACTACTTGGAACACCATCTGATGTTGCACCTATCTTATGGCAACACGGTGCGATTGCTCGTTTAAAGAAGGGTGAAGTAATCGATAAACTATTGTTTAATGGATATAGCACTATTTCATTGGGTTATGGCGGTCTATATGAGTGTGTTCACTATATGACAGGGACATCTCATACAACAGAGAAGGGTAAAGAATTTGGTATGCGTGTTATGCAGCATATGAATGATGCTTGTAATAAGTGGAAGGCTGATACAAATATTGACTTCTCCGTATATGGAACACCAATGGAATCTACAACATATAAGTTTGCCAAGTGTCTACAAGAACGCTTTGGAATTATCGAAGGTGTTACTGACCGTGCATATATAACAAACAGTTATCATGTGCATGTTACAGAAGATATCAATGCATTCGATAAGTTAACATTGGAATCTGACTTCCAACAGTTATCTCCAGGTGGAGCAATCAGCTATGTAGAAGTTCCTAATATGCAAAACAACATTCCTGCAGTACTTGCGTTAATGAAGCATATTTACAATACAATTACATACGCTGAATTAAACACAAAGAGTGACTATTGCCAAGTGTGTGGATTTGATGGTGAAATCAGCATTATTGAAGATGACAACCATAAATTAATTTGGAAGTGCCCATGTTGTGGCAATACAGATCAAACAAAGATGAATGTAGCACGTCGTACTTGTGGCTATATTGGCACACAGTTCTGGAATCAAGGAAGAACACAAGAAATTAAAGAACGTGTATTACATCTATAGGCGAAAAGAACATGTAATGTGTACATGTTCTTTTTTTGTAATTTCCTCTTAAATTTATGAATAATATAAATACATTATGTTAATTAATAAACATTGAAAACTATAGTGTAAAAATGCAATTTTTAATAATTTATTAAGGTCAGGGATATTAATAGTTTCTTAATTTGTTTATGTCAACTGAAGGAATATAATATAAGAAATATAGACACTGGATATATTTTGTCGATATCAATAAGTAGAAGAAATGATTGGTATTGATGTAGATTTTTATCACAACAAGTATAAACAAATAACTGGCATTTTTATTGTAAAAACTTGATTGATGGTTCGATATTACTTCATAGAATCAAATTTTTTTGTAAGGGGAGACAACAACATGCTGAAAAAAATGATTTGTAGAATTATTCTGTCTGTAGTGATGATGTTCACTATCCTATTCCAAGGGGCAGGTCTAAATGTCTATGCTGCAGGTACGCCTAGAGAGGTGAGTGCTAGAGTAACATCATTTAAGATCTTGGATAGAAATAAACAAGAAGGAGTACCTATTTGGTTTACTGACTATTTCTATCTATCAATGGATTGGGATGCGAGTGGAAATGGAACAAACTTAAAAGAAGGAGACTATTTCGATATTACATTGCCAGATAAGATGAAGTTTCCAAGTGATACAACAAAGAGGGACTTTGATATTCTTGGACCGGATGGAACTACTGTCATTGCGAAAGCACATGTAACACCAGGTCCCTAACAATAATATTGGTGGTAAGGTACGCGTTACATTTACGAATTGGGTTGAAGGAAGAGAAAATGTTAAGGGTAATATTTTCCTTGCGTCTAAATTCCAATATTCTAGTGAACAATATGATAAAAATAACACATATGACATCGTTGTAAATGGTCAAGTTAAATCCATAACTGTTAAAATGTTAGGTCCTCGTATTGTGAGTGATGATGAACTTCTAGCAAAATATGGTACAAAAGCAATTAAATGGGAAAATGGTCAGAATGTTGTTATTGAAGATCAGGCTGAATGGTATGTTCGTGTTAACTACCGTCAAGCTCATTTAGTTAATGCTGTGATTACAGACCATCTAACAGGTGGTGCAGGAAATGAAACATATGTTCCTGGTAGTTTTAAGTTATACCAAGTTAGATTTAGCAATACTGGTGATATTGATGAACCTAGAATTCTAGTTGACATATCTAATAAGCTTACGATTGCACCAGACAAGAAGACATTTACACTGAATCTTGGTGAAGTAAACGGTACACAGTATCGTCTTGTTTATAAGACAACTTATACACCAGGTACAAAGTTAATTAATAACGTTAGAATTACTGCTAATAACTATGATGCTACAACCCATGGAAGCCACCTATCTGAAGATTCAGGCGGAACTGGAACAGGTAACATGGCGAATAAGATCAAGTTGATCAAAGTTGACGCGGATGATAACTCTATTGTCTTAAAGAATGCAGTATTTGAAGTTACAAAACCAGATGGAAGTAAGTTTGAACTTACAACAGGTGCAGATGGAACAATCACTTCTTCACCACTCGTGTCTGGAACATATAAAAATTAAAGAAAAGACAGCTCCGGCTGGCTATCAATTAAATACTGATGAATATACATTGGTCGTAAGTCCTACAAGTAATGCAATTCAAACTATTAAGGATGAACCAATTAGAACTTCCGTTAAGGCCACAAAACAATGGGTAGGTCCTATAGGATCAGCTGTTACAGTACATCTTTATGCAGATGATGTAGATACAGGTAAGACAGTTACATTGAATGCCGCAAATAACTGGGAAGATACATTCACTAACTTGAGAAAGTATAAGCCAGGAACAACTACTGAAATCAAATACACTGTAAAGGAAGATACTATCGCTAACTATAATGGAGTAGTCAGTGGTGATATGGCAACAGGCTTTACAATTACAAATACAAATACAGAAAAGACTACTGTCAAAGTTACGAAAGCTTGGGTAGGAACACCAGTAGCTTCTGTAACTATTAAGTTATATGCTGATGGTGCAGAGAAGGAAACAGTTACACTAACTGCTACAGAAAACTGGACACATACATTTACAAACTTAGATAAGTATGCAGCAGATGGTCATGAGATCGTCATACAGTTGATGAAACACCAATTGCTGGATACACAAAGGCAATCTCTGGAACAGCAGCTACAGGCTTTACAATCACAAATACAATCACTGCGAAGGTATCTGTGCCAGTCACAAAGGTATGGGTAGGGACCAGCAGCACCTTCTGTAACAATCAAGTTACTCGCAGACGGTGTAGAAAAAGATTCTGTAACATTAAATGCCACAAAATGGATGGGCACATACATTTACAAATCTAGATAAATACAAGAACGGTACAGAAATTGTTTATACAGTTCAAGAAGAACCAGTTACAAACTATGATTCAGCAGTTACTGGAGACGCAACTTCTGGCTTTAAGGTAACAAACACAAATACTGAAAAGACATCTGTTAAAGTTACAAAGGCATGGGTAGGAACACCAGCCGCTTCTGCAACTGTTAAGTTATTGGCAGATGGTGCAGAGAAGGAAACAGTTTCATTAACAGCAGCTGACAACTGGACACATACATTCAGCAATTTACCTAAGTATGATGCAAATGATGGTCATGAAATTGTGTATACAATTGATGAGGTAGATATTGCAAACTACGTAAAGGCTATTACTGGAAGTGCAGCCACAGGATTTGTTGTAACAAACACAATCACTGGTAAGCTAGATATTCCAGTTACAAAGACATGGTTAGGAACACCAGCAGCTTCTGTAACTATCAAGTTATATCGCTGATGGTGCAGAGAAGGAAACAGTTACATTAACAGCAACAGACAACTGGACACATACATTCACTAACTTAGATAAGTATGCAGCAGATGGTCACGAGATCGCCTATACAGTTGATGAAACACCAGTTGCTGGATATACAAAAGATATTTCTGGAACAGCAGCTACTGGATTTACTGTTAAGAATACAAATACTGCAACGATCAATATCCCAGTCACAAAGACATGGGTAGGTACTGCAGGAACTTCTGCAACAATCAAACTATTGGCAGATGGTGCAGAGAAGGAAACAGTTACATTAACAGCTGCAGATAACTGGACACATACATTCAGTAATCTTCCTAAGTTTGACACAACAGACGGTCACGAGATCGTTTATACAGTTGATGAAGTTGATGTTCCAAATTATACAAAGGGTATTTCTGGAACAGCAGCTACAGGCATTTACAGTTACAAATACAATCACAGGCAAAAGTATCTATACCAGTCACTAAAGGTATGGGTGGGACCACAAGCTTCTTCTGCTAAGGTAACTCTATTTCGCGGATGGTGTTGAAAAAGGATTCTGTAACACTGAATGCTGCAAATGGTTGGGCACATACATTTACAAACTTAGATAAATACAATAATGGTACAGAGATTGTTTATACAGTTACAGAAGAGCCTATCGCTAACTATGATTCTAGTCATTACAGGTAATGCAGCAAATGGCTTTTACAGTCACAAATACAAATACAGAGAAGACAGCTGTAGATGTTACAAAAGACATGGGTAGGAACGCCAGCAGCTTCTGTAACAATCAAGTTATTCGCAGATGGATAGAGAAAGAAACTGTTACATTAACAGCAGCAGATAACTGGACACATACATTTGCAAACTTAGACAAGTATGCAGCAGATGGTCATGAGATTGTTTATACAGTTGACGAGACTCCTGTTACAGATTACACAAAGGCAATCACAGGGGATGCAGCAAACGGCTTTACAATCACAAATACGATCACTGGTAAGGTAAACATTCCAGTTACTAAGGTATGGGTAGGACCAGAAGCTACTTCTGCAAAGGTAACACTTTACGCAGATGGAGTTGAAAAGGATTCCGTAACACTAAATGCGGCAAATAACTGGGTACATGTATTCGCTAACCTTGATAAGTATAATAACGGTACAGAAATCGTTTATACACTTACAGAAGAACCAGTAGCCAACTATGACTCCGCAATTTCAGGAGATACAGCTACAGGCTTTACAGTTACAAATACAAACACTGAGAAGGTAGCGGTAGATGTGACAAAGAATTGGGTAGGACCTGCAACAGACTCTGTAACAATTAAGTTACTAGCAGATGGAGCAGAGGTTGAAAGTGCAGTCATTACAGCTGCAGAAAACTGGATGCATACATTCAGCAATCTACCTAAGTACGCTGCGGATGGACATGAGATTGTTTATACAGTTGATGAATATGATGTACCAAGTTATGTAAAAGCAATCGAGGGAACATCTACAACAGGCTTTACAGTCACAAATACGATCACAGGTAAGTTGGATATCCCAGTTACTAAGGTATGGGTAGGACCTGCAACAGATAGCGTTACAGTAAATCTATACGCAGATGGTGTTAAGGTTGATACAGTACAACTAACAGCAGCTAATCAGTGGAAGCATACATTCGCAAATCTAGACAAGTATGAAAATGGACGCGAAATCGTATATACAGTTGATGAAGTATTAATCCCTGGATATAAGACAAAGATCACAGGCGACGTACAAACAGGCTTTACAATTACAAACTCAAGGAGACACCAAAGACAGCAGACCACGTTAATCCGATGGCATATGCAAGCATCTTTGTAATCTCACTCATGGCAGCAATCATTACAATGATTGAAAAGAAAAAGTTTGCAAGATAAGAAAAATCTTGAGTAAAATCTAAACAAATAAAGCAAGTATTTCTAGGAAAAATTGAAATACTTGCTTTATTGTCAAATAGCTCATATAAAATACGCGTTTTATATATTGATATTTTACAACTATATTATATAAATGAAAGAAAATTTTAGTAAATGAAAATTATTTTGTTTGACAGATTAAAATATATGCTTTAAAGTGTAGAAACATACAAAAGCTGTGAAGAGAAAAGTAATTGCTTTAACACTTCTTAGAGAGTCCGGATAGGTGAAAGCGGATAAGTTAACTAAGTAATGAAAATGGTCTTGGAGCTGTTGTGTCGATAAGTAGGCATGACCGGGTATTCCCGTTACAGGATTAGAGTATGTTGGTACTCGATGAGGTTACTTCAGTGATGAAGTAATAAAACAAGGTGGTAACACGTGATGATATATCCCGTCCTTGCAGTATACGATTGTATATTGCGATGACGGGATTTTTTGTATAGTACTTTACGCCAACACGATAAAGGTACGGGAGGAAAAGATGAATACATTTATTAAAAAGTTTGCAGTAATTGCAACAACAATTTCCTTGCTTGCAGGATGCAGCGCAGGAAAGTCAAGCTCAACAGCTGAGACAACAACAGAGAAGAAGGTATTACGCTTCGGTCAAGCAAATGCAGGTACAGGCTTAGACATGCAGATTAGTACATCTTCTGGCGCAGCTTCAATTGCGGATGAAGTAACAGAGTCACTCTTACGCTTCAATGACAATAACGAAGAAGAACCAGTATTAATTGAAGATTTCCCAAAGGTCTCTGAGGATGGTAAAGTATATTCCTTTACATTAAAGAAGGGTGTTTACTTTACAGATGGTACAGAGTTACATTCATCAGATGTTAAATATACATTTGAACGTATGTTTACACCTGCTACAGGTGCTAAGTCAACAACATACTTCTCAATGATTGCAGGTGCAAAGGACATGCTTGCAGGAAATGCTACAGAGCTTTCTGGATTTGAAATTGTTGATGACTACCACTTCAACATTAAACTTGATTATGCATTCGCTCCATTCGTTAAGAACTTAGGAACTTCTTATGCAAATATCTTCCCTGAAAAGGCAACAAAAGAAGCAGGTGCTGCTTGGGGAACAGGTACTAACCTCATCGGTACAGGTCCATATAAGATTCAATCAAATGATGATACAACTGAAGTAGTACTTGTTAAGAATGAGAACTATCATGGTGGTGATGTCAATCTTGATGAATTACATTTCATTTACTACGATGATGCACAGACAAAGTTAATTGCTTATGAAAATGGTGATATTGATTTAGCTGATTTACCAGCAAGTTTATTAGAACAGTATCAGTCTTCACATGGTGATGAAATTCAGTCATACCATCCATTAGGAACATCATTTCATCTCATTAAATCTTAAGAGTGAATATATCTCTGATGTAAATGTACGTAAGGCTATCTCACTTGCTATCAACCGTGAAGAATTAGTTAAGACAATTCTCGCTGGTGCAGGTATTCCTGCAACATCATTCTTGAAACAACCAGATTCCTGGTCATGATGATTCAAGAAAAGGTATTAGAATACAATCCTGAAGCTGCTAAGAAGTTATTAGCTGAAGCAGGCTATAGCAATGGTATCTCACTCACAGCTGAAATTCGTGAAGCTGATAAGACAGTATTTGATGCATTACAAGGTTACTTAGCTGAAGTAGGTATCCAGTTAACATTAAATATCGTTGATAACGCTACTTGGAACTCTGATCGTGCTGCAGGTAACCTTGCATTAACAGGCATGACTTGGAATGCGTTATATCCAGATGGTGACTTCCAAATGTACAACTACTTCTACTCAAAGAACTCTGTAAACCGTGGTGTGTTCTATGACAACCCAGCATATGATGCAGCGTTAGATAAGGGTAGAGCTTCAACAGATGAAAAAGAACGTGCAGAATTATACAAAGAAGCAGATAAGATTCTTACATTCGATGACTATGCATGCATACCTCTATACTATCCACAGAGCCAATTCATTGCGAAGTCATACGTTAAGAACTTTACAGTAGGTAACTTAATCTACCACTTCTGGAACGTAGACGTTGATGCACAAGCAGCAGCAAAAGAACAAAAGTAACAAACATTAGGATAGCAGTCTGTGTGTGGTTACATACACAGACTGTATTTCTGTTATAGATGAAAGGATATAGGCATGGGTAAATATATATTAAAAAGAGCAGTGCTGGCAGTAATGATTATCTTTGCGATTTCCTTACTTACATTTATCGTATTGAATGTAATTCCAGGAGATATCGTAGCCGCAATGCTAGGTGAATTCGCAAGTAAAGACGCGATTGAAACTGCTAGACACCAACTAGGTCTAGATGTGCCTTTGCCATTCCAATATTTGCGTTGGTTACAAGGCTTGGTTACAGGAAATCTAGGTACTAGCTATTTCCAACGTAAAGCAGTTTTAACTTTAATCTTACAAGCATTTAAATATACATTTGTGATGGCGATTGCGGCATACATTATCGCAATCGTAATCGGATTATTATTTGGTGTATTAACAGCGGTATACCACAATCGTATTATTGATCGTATCTTGATGTCGCTTTCTATTTTCGGTATTTCAGCGCCATCGTTTTTGGATAGCGATTATCTTACAGATTTTTGTAGGTTTGAAACTTGGCTGGTTTCCAGTATCAGGCGTGAAATCTGCGGTATGGTGGGTGTTACCGTCATTTCGCTAGGTATTCGATCTGCCGCATCGATTGCACGTGTTACACGTACATCGATGTTAGAAGTGATGAAACAGGATTATATCCGTACAGCATTTGCGAAAGGGTATTAGTTATCCAAGAATCATCTTCTTCCATGCATTCAGAAATGCGTTAATTCCAATTATGACAATTCTTGGAAATGACTTTGGATTACTATTAACAGGATCGATGATTACCGAGAATGTATTTAATATACCTGGGTATTGGTAAGTTGTTAATCGATGCGATTAATCGTCGTGATATTCCACTTGTACAGGGTGGAGTAATCTACGTAGCAGCGATATGTGTATTAGTTTACTTTGTAGTAGATATATTATATGCAGTCGTAAATCCAAACATACGTTTAACGAAGGAGGTTAACTAATGAAAAAGAACAATTTCTATAGTGAATCCTTCCAACGTTTCTGCAAAAATAAAGTGGCTGTCGTATCAGCACTTATTCTAGTCAGTTTAATTGTGATCTGCTTTATCGCTCCACTGATCACTAGTTATGATCCTGAAAAGCAGGTGTTATCAGAGCGTTTATTATCACCAAGTCTAAAGCACTGGTGGGGTACAGACCAATATGGTAGAGATATCTTTACACGCTGTGTATATGGTTGTCGCGTTTCGCTATCTGTTGGAATTATTTCGCAATTGATTGCGACAATTATCGGTTACTTTATGGGTGTTACAGCAGGCTATGTTGGTGGTAAAACAGATGATGCGATTTCATTTTGTAATGCAGGTATTCTCATCATTTCCATTCCTTTTTATTTGCGATGGCTCTGATGTATGCATTAGGTCCTGGTATTACAAATTTATATATCTCACTTGGCTTATTAAGTTGGGCAAGTACAGCAAAAGCTCATCCGTGGTCAAGTAATGCAGTTAAAGGGCCAAGAATACATTCAAGCATGTAAGGTGGATGGTGGCTCAACATTACGCATTATCTTAAAGCACTTATTGCCAAAACTGTATTCCAATGTTAATTGTATCGATTACATTAGGTATTCCTAGCGCAATCTTATCGGAAGCCAGTTTAAGTTATTTAGGTTTTAGGTGTTCCATCACCAAAGCCAAGCTGGGGATCAATGATTGCAGAATCACAGGATTTTATCCGCAGTAATACGTATTACAGTTTATTTCCAGGTTTATGCATTATTGTTACAGTAATGGCCTTTAATATGATGGGTGATGGCTTACGTGATGCCTCAGATCCTAAATTACGTATTTCAAGAGGTGAACTATGAGCCAGAACACAGTATTGAGATGAAAGACTTAGAAGTAGAACTTAATTCAGAAAAGGGTCCACTTCAGTCATTGATAAAGTAAATTTATCTATCAAAGAGGGCGAAATTGTAGGTATTGTAGGTGAAAGTGGTTGTGGTAAATCCATGCTAGCATCTGCGATTATGAATCTATTAAATTCACCTGCACAGATTGCGGCTGGTACTATCTTCTATGAGGGTCAGGATATGACCACACTTAGCTCTAAAGAATTTCAAAAAATCCGTGGAAATGAAATATCAATGATTTTCCAAGAGCCAATGACGTCATTAAATCCATTGATGAAAGTTGGTAAGCAAATCGAAGAAGCTATCAAAGCACATGAGAAAGTTACAAATGCTGAGCTTAAAAGGAACGTGCAATCGCTGCGATTCGTGATGTAGGTATTCCGCAGCCAGAAAAGGTTTATCATGATATTCCATCAAGATTATCTGGTGGTATGAGACAGCGTATTATGATTGCAATGGCACTTGTGTGTCATCCAAAACTACTGATTTGTGATGAGCCTACAACAGCTTTAGACGTAACGATTCAAGCACAGATTCTTCGTTTAATTAAGAAGCTACGTGATGAAACAAATACAGCAGTTATCTTTATCTCTCATGATATGGGTGTTATCTATCAGATGGTTGATCGTGTTGTTGTCATGTATGCAGGTCAATTTGTGGAAAGTGCTCCATGCAAGAAGTTATTTGAAAAGCCATTGCATCCGTACACGATTGGTTTACAGAATGCAATTCCACAAATTAATAAACAACAATCTTCTCTACAAGATATCCCTGGTTCAGTACCGATGTTGGATAACTTGCCAGAAGGATGTTTGTTCGCACCTAGATGTCCATTTGCGAAGAGCGAATGCTTTACAAAGAAAGTTCCACTCAAGCACTATGGTGATCATGATGTTCGTTGCTTGTTGGTAGATGAAGGAGGATGGCACAATGAGTGAAATCATTCTTGAAGTTCAAAATCTAAAGAAATACTACCAACAAGGTACACTATTTCAAAAGAAGGAAAGTGTAAAAGCAGTTGATGATGTAAGTTTTGTACTACATCGTAAGGAGACATTAGCGATTGTTGGTGAAAGTGGATGTGGTAAATCAACAACAGTAAAATCAATTATACGTTTAACAGAACCTACTTCAGGGAAAGTTATCCTAAATGGAGAAGATTTTACAAGTTTAAAAGGAAAAGCACTTCGTGAAGCGAGAAAGAAGTTAAAGATCATTTTCCAAGATCCATATTCTTCTTTAAATCCACGTATGACAGTACGTGATATCATTGCTGAGCCAATTGATATTGAAAAGACTTGGAAAACACGTGGCGAGCGAGAAGAGATGGTATTAGAAACCATGAAGCTAGTTGGACTTGATCCAACTTGGATTAATCGCTATCCACATGAATTCTCTGGTGGTCAAAGACAACGAATTGGAATTGCACGTGCAATTATCTTAAAACCAGATATCGTTATCTGTGATGAACCAGTATCTGCGCTAGATGTTTCTATTCAAGCAAAAATTATTAATTTATTAAAACAACTACAAGAAGAATTAAACATTTCTTATATCTTTATTTCTCACGACCTGGGAGTAGTAAAAGCATATCGCGATCGTATCCTAGTAATGTATTTAGGACATGTTGTTGAAGAGGGTACTAGTGAAGATATCTTCAATCATCCTTCACACCCATATACGCAAACATTATTAAATGCTATTCCTACAATTGGAGTCGAGATGAATGAGAGTTCACTCATTGATGGTGATCTTCCATCTCCATCAAACCCACCAAAGGGCTGTGTATTCCACACAAGATGTCCATTTGCGAAAGAGGAATGTGCACTCAAACAACCAGAAGTAAAAGACCTAGGAAATGGTCATCAATATGCATGCATACTAAATGCAGAAAATGAAAGTGAGTAAACTTATGGAATTTAATCGTGAACAAATTGAAAAGAATTTCCGCGAGCGTATCAAAGGATTGTCATCCGTATTTGGACCTAGCGGTTTTGAAGAGGAAGTCGCAGAACTTATCAAGCAAAACTTGGCTGATTCAGACTTCACACATTCTACAGATGTGCTTGGCAATTTAATTTATCATCGCAAAGGAACTGGTGATAAGAAGATTCTGATTGCGGCACATATGGATGAAATTGGTTTGATTATTCGTCATATCGACAGTAAAGGATTTATTTGGGTAGATACACTTGGAGGTTTCGCTCCTCAACAGTTCTTTGGTAAGCGCGTCATCATCAAGACAGATGAGGGTAAGCATATCAATGGTATTATTAATTCCCTTCATCCTGGAAGACCATGATCGTTGTACAACAATGCCATCATCCGTACATGAATTCTTTATTGAAGTTGGTTGTGAATCTCGCCAAGAGGTATTAGACCTTGGTATTGAAGAGGGTAATGCGGTTTCTATCGATTATCCTGTTATTGAACTAGGTAAGTATAAGTTAGGTGGTAAGGCATTAGATGATCGTGCACTCGTGTTTATCTTGGAAGAAGTTGTACGCTTACTACAAGGTAGAGAAGATATTCCTGATCTATATGCAGTATTTACAACCCAAGAAGAAGTAGGTGCTCGTGGTGCTATTGTAGCCGCAACAAATATCAAGCCTGATATTGCGATTGCTTTAGATATGAGTTTAGCGACTGATATTCCAGGTGTTCCAGAATCTGAATATATTAACGTATTAGGTAAGGGAACATCTATCAAGGTGATGGATAAACTTTCAACTTGTATTGGTGGTTTGATTGCACATCCACAGCTTGTACGCGACTTAAAGAAGGTTGCAAAGGACAACCAGATTCCATACGCAATTGAAGCGTATGCAGCTGGTGCGACAGATGCTAGCTTTATGCAGACGTTAAACGGTGGTATCATCGCTGGTGGTGTTCAGATTCCAATGCGTTATGTACATAGCTATGAAGTAGTCGATGTACGAGATGTCGTTGATACAGTTGAATTATTATATCGCTACATCCTTACGCAAGCATAGGAGGTAATTTACCTCCTTTTTTGATGATAAAGATAGGAGAATTACATTGACTACGATATAATAAGCGATGTGAAAGAGGACAATTATGAAATGGTTAAACAGACTGTTTGAAATAAGAGATTTTTCAATATTCCGGTATATGGATACATCGCTGGAATCGGTATGTTTATTTTGCAGAGATATATGTATCTATGGGCAAATGATATTAGTCTTGCCTTAGGGATAGGGTGGCATACAACCAAGATTGCATGGTTAGATGATTTGATTCCACTGTATCTTCCATTTATTACGGTATATATCCTATCTTATCTATTCTGGATTTATGGTCCAATGGCCGTTGCGAAAGATGGTACGAAGGAACATTTCAAAGATTTCTTAGTTGGAATGTTTGTTGCATACTTGATTGGTGCGATTGTATTTACAGTCTATCCTACACGTATGGACCGTGTTGCAGAGAACCTTCTTAATGATAATCCTGGTGTGCTAAATCAAGCACTACAGTGGATTTACAATATGGATGGTGGTCGCTATGGTACAAACCTAGCGCCAAGTTACCATTGTTTGATTAGTACTTGTTGTTATATGGGTGTCGCAAAAGCGTCCTGAGTACGCAAAAGTCCTATCGTATCTTCTCCGCAGTATTCTGCGTATTAATTTTTGCAAGTACAGTTTTATGTAAACAACATTATTTTCATTGATATTCCATCAGGAATTATCATTGGGTATATTGCAATGAAACTCGCAATGAAACATCACTGGGGAAAAGTTTTAACATTTTAAAGTAAAGAGGTAGTCATGAGTATATTAAACGTTGAACATTTATCACATAGTTTTGGAGATCGTGTCATCTTTGACGACGTGTCTTTTCGTCTTCTAAAAGGTGAACATATTGGTTTGATTGGTGCAAATGGTGAAGGTAAATCAACGTTCATGAAAATTGTGACAGGGCAACTCATTCCAGAAGAAGGTAAAGTGGAATGGGCGAAACATGTCATTACAGGCTACATGGATCAGACAGCTATCTTAACAAAAGGTAGTACGATACGTATGGTCTTACAGACTGCATTTCGATGAACTTTTCGAAATGGAAAGTCGTATGAACCAACTCTATATGGATATGGCAGATGATTCTATTAGTGAAGCACAGATGGATGAAATGATGAGTGAAGCAGGTTCGTTGGCTGATGTACTTAACGCACATGATTTCTATATGATTGATGCGAAAGATTGATGAAGTATCACGTGCATTAGGTCTATATGATTTAGGCTTGGATAGAGATGTTGTGGATTTATCAGGTGGCCAACGTACAAAAGTCTCTACTAGCAAAAACTCTTACTCCAAAAAGCCAGATATCTTACTCTTGGATGAACCTACAAATTATCTCGATGTAGAACATATCACATGGCTACAGAAATACTTACAAGAATATGAGAATGCGTTTATTTCTAATTTCACATGATATTCCATTCTTAAATAGTGTCGTCAATATCATCTATCACATGGATAATAGTGCACTTACAAGATATGTAGGTGACTATGATAAGTTTATGGAAGTCTACGAAGTTCGCAAGGCACAAAAAGAAGCTGCGTATAATCGTCAACAGAAAAGAGATTGCGGAGTTAAAGGACTTTGTGACTAGAAATAAGGCACGTGTCTCTACACGTAATATGGCGATGTCTCGACAGAAGAAACTGGATAAGATGGAGATGATTGAAAAGACAATCGAAAAACCAAAGCCAGAATTCTCATTCCGTACTGCACGTACGCCCAGGTCGCGTCATCTTTGAGACAAAACAACTTGTGATTGGTTATGATACACCACTTTCCAAACCGCTTGATTTCCTTGTGGAAAGAAAAGAGAAGGTGATACTGAGTGGTGCGAATGGTATTGGTAAGACAACACTTTTAAAAGAGTTTACTTTAGGTATCATTCCACCCATTATCTGGTGAGATTGAAAAAGACCAATACTTAGAGATTGGATACTTTGAACAAGAAGTATTCGGTGATAATGATAAAACATGCTTGCAGGAAATTTGGGATACATTCCCAGCATGGACACAATATGAGTGTCGTGCAGCACTTGCTAAAGTGTGGTCTAACAACAAAACATATTGAAAGTCGTATTCAAGTACTTTCTGGGTGGTGAGCAGGCAAAGGTCAGACTTTGTAAGTTAATGAATCGTGATGCGAATATACTCGTATTAGATGAACCTACAAACCACTTGGATACAGATGCGAAGGATTCATTAAAACAAGCATTATTAGACTATCAAGGGAACTGTGCTAATGGTATGTCATGAGCCAGATTTCTATGAAGGTTTAGCAACTCGTGTTGTGGATTGTACTGAATGGACAACACGTATTATTTAAGGAGGTCTATGAAAAAATTAACGATAAAAGAATATTTATTACTTGGATCAATGTTATTTGGAATGTTCTTTGGAGCAGGTAATTTGATTTTCCCAGTATATATGGGACAGTTATCTGGTGCAAATAGTATTCCTGCAATCATCGGTTTCTGTATGACAGGTGTAGGGATTACCACTTTTAGGAATCGCTGCAATAGGTATTTCAAAGAGTGAAGGACTATTTGATGCCTCAAAGAAGGTAGCTACATGGTTTAGTTACTTCTTTACAGTTATCCTATATTTGAGTATTGGTCCATTATTTGCGATTCCAAGAACAGCGACAGTAAGTTTTACCACTGGTATTACACCATTTATTTCCGCTGATCAAACACAACTTGGATTATTTATCTATACATTAATCTTCTTTGCGCTGGTATTATTATTCTCTTTGCGTCCCATCGAAGATTATGACTTGGATTGGAAAAATATATTAACTCTATCTTTCTTAGTATTATTATTCTGCTTATTAGTGATGGCAGTTATTAAACCAATTGGTTCTATTGGTGAAGTGCAACCAACCGGTGGATATGTATCTCAACCATTCTTTACAGGTCTTTTGGAAGGCTATAATACGATGGATGCCTTAGCATCTCTTGCCTTTGCGATTGTTCTAATTAACGCAATTAAAGAGTTTAAAATCAAGGACGCAAAAGAAATCGCAAAGATTACACTTAAAAGTGGTGTACTAGCAGTTGCGTTAATGGCAGTAATCTATTTTGGATTAACAATCTTAGGTGCTCAATCTGTACTATTACAAGGTACTAGTGAAAATGGTGGTGTTGCCCTAGCAATCCTTGCAAAACATTATTATGGCGCTGTTGGTAATGTATTACTTGCAGGAATCATGATCTTTGCATGTTTAAAGACAGCGATTGGTCTTGTTACATCATGTGCTGAAACATTTGTTGAGGTATTTCCAAAGACTGTATCTTATCGCATTTATGCAATTGGGTTTACACTCGTTTCATTCCTTTTATCCAACTTTGGATTAGATCGTATTCTTAAATATTCATTTACCTGCATTACTATTCCTATATCCAATTACAATCGTGTTTGTATTATTGTTGTTGGTTGGTAGCTTTTGTAGGGAAAATAAGATTATCTATCAATCTACAATCATCGCAACAATTATTGCGGGCGTTTATGGATACGTTCTCTAAACCATCCTACACATTCTTGCATAGTGCATTTACGGATGGTCTTTAGTTAATCTATACCAGAAAATACCAATGTATGAGATTGGATTTGCGTGGGTAATCTTCACTGTAATTGGATTAATCATTGGTTTCGTATTATCGAAGATATTAAAAAAATAGCCGCAAGGCTATTTTTCATTACATGCATTCTGCTGGTAAACTTGGACTTCAGAAAAAGAAGGATCTAAAAACAACTTTACAAATAATAAAATCCTGTGATTTGAAGGTTACGACTGCTTCCGCAGTTTGTCCAATTTTGTCATAGAGTCTACCAGCACTCATGCATTCTCCAATCACAGTTCGAACGCTATTTGCAACGTAACCGATTTTACCAAAAGGGATGTGATTCACCTGGATGGATTCGTTATCGTATTCGTTATTTGTATCTTTCTTGAGATAAAGAATATCTCCTTTCTCAACCATTTCTGTACCGTAGCGGAAGTGTGTTCCTGTAACTGTAATATAAGCTTCTTTCATGGGTGAAATCCCTCCTTGCTTGTCTATAAGTACTATATAGGCGAGGGTGTACATAAAATACGCCAGAATAAAAAAATATTTGATTTTACTCAAATATTTTTATGTTTATTCTTGATTGATTGCGACTGAACTAAGAGGCTCTACTTTATGAATGATAATCTTAGGGTTAGCATCTTGAATCTTGGATAGTTCTTCGTCAGAAGCGTTAATATCAGTAATCAAGTAATTCAGTTTATTCACACTTGCGGATATATAGTTATGTGTCTGCCCAATCTTTGTATAGTCACATACGATAAAGATACTTCCAAGAGTATTTCTAACCATAGTTTCATTAATTGCAGTTTCAGAGAAGATTGCAGTTGTAATACCACTGGTACTACTCATACCACTACAACCTAAGAAACACTTTATTAGCACGAATCTTATGTAAGTTGTTTAATGCAAAAGTCACCGACCATCGCTTCCTTTGGATAGCGTAATTCTCCGCCAGTTAATACGATACTAATTAGTGGACTATGCTTTACCAATACCATTTTTGCGTTATTCGTTATAATCGTACATCGTTTATTCATAATATACTGCGGGATAAGTAGGGCGGTAGAACTAGTATTTATAAATACTGTATCGCCATCTTCAATGTAGCTAGCAGCTTTTTTTGCGATAGCGTGCTTGTAGCGTTCATTGGTAAAGTCACTATTATCATGATTTACCATGTGCTGTACAATCTTTGCGCCTCCATGGTAGCGGATGATGGCACCACGGTCTTCCCAGTATTGTAAGTCACGACGTATTGTAATCTCAGAAACGTTGAAAGTCATTCATTAACTGCTTGACTGTAACGTTACCTAATTTTTTTGAATGATCATCATAATATCGTCACGACGCTGTTGAACAATCTTATAATCTACTTTCATATTCTGTTCTCCATCTTTAAAATGATTATAGCATTTAATGAATGAATAATCATATAAATTATATATTTCTTTTAAAATAGTATTATGCAAATATATAAAAATGATTAAATCTAATAAATAAGTCGTAAAAATAGATAAATGAACATATAATTCTTTGATAATCAAAAAAATGAGTTGATATGATAAAACCATCACAAAGGAGGTTATCATGCCAAAAGTAAATGAAATTACAAGGGAATCTTGGATTTTAGGTGCTTTCCCAGAATGGGGAACATGGCTAAATGAAGAGATTGACAACACAGTTGTTGAACCTGGTACATTTTCAATGTGGTGGTTGGGATGTGTAGGTGTATGGTTTAAGACAGAAAACGATACAAACATCGCAATCGACTTATGGTTTGGTAATGGAAAGAGAACACAAAAAGTATCATCCATGGCCCCATACCATCAAATGAGAAATATGATGGGCGTTGAAAATCTACAACCTAATCTGCGTGCAGCACCGATTGTTTATGATCCATTCGGTGTAACAAAGTGTGATGCAGTATTAGCAACTCATTATCACAACGATCATATCGACCCATTCTTTGCGGCAGCTGTATTAAAGAACTGCGCCGATGATGTGCCATTTATTGGTCCATTAGAGTGTGTGAAAAAGTGGGTTGGCTGGGGTGTTCCAGAGGAGCGTTGTAAAGTTGTTAAGCCAGGGGATATCATTACAATCAAGGATACAAAGATTCATGTATTAGAGTCCTATGACCGTACATGTCTAGTCACAACAGAAGTTGGCGAAGACATTGCAGGTATTTGTCCTACAAACATGGATCAAAAAGCAGTCAACTACTTAATTGAGATGCCTGCAGGAACTGTATATCATACTGGTGACTCACACTATAGTATCTGCTATGCGGACATCGGTAAGAAGTACAATATTGATATTGCCTTTGGTGCGTATGGTGAAAACCCTGTAGGATGCCAAGATAAGATGACATCTGTTGATATGTGCAGAATGGGTGAAGCAACTAACGCAAAGGTAATTATTCCTTTACACCATGATGTATGGACAAATATGAAGGCAGATCCTGAAGAAATTATGTTAGTATATAACTTCAAGAAGGATACACTGAAGTATAAGTTCCATCCATTTATTTGGGATGTGGGTGGTAAGTATACATGGCCATTTAGATAAGGACTTACTGAAGTTCCATTATCGCCGTGGATTTGAAGACTGCTTTACAAAGGAGCGTAATGTTCCATTCCCAAGTATTCTATAATTGGAGAAAATAAATGTTATTACAAGAAATACTAGATAATCATCTGACTAGCTACCATCAAGATTTTCCAACTTGGCAAGATGCCATCAAGGGTTGTGGTGAAACGTTGATCGAACAAGGATTCATCGATAATCGTTATGTAGAAGCAATTATCAAATGTGTTACAGAATATGGACCATACATCGTGATTTGTCCCTAATGTAGCAATGCCGCATTCTACGCTAGGTGCAGAGGGTGTATACAAAACTGGTATTGGCTTTATGAAGGTAGAGAAGCCAGTTGCGTTCGACGATAATGATAGAGAAAAAGACGCAAGACTATTCTTTACACTCGCTGCTGTGAATCACGATCAACATCTAAATAATATGATGCAGCTATCTGAACTATTAATGAACGAAGAGGTCGTAAATGACTTACTAGAAGTTCACAATGATGACGATTTAAGAAAGGTCATCGAAAAATATAAATAATATAATTAGGGGAAATATGAGCATTTTATATGACATTTGGGTATGGTTCGTAAGTAATATCTTAACCAAACCAGCATACTTTTATCGGTTTAATCGTTTTAATTGGTTACATTCTTCAGAAAAAGACTTGGTATGATTCACTAGCAGGCTTTATTAAGGCAACCGTTGGTTTCTTAATCTTAAGTGTAGGTTCTGGTGGATTAGTAAGTAACTTCAGACCAATTCTTGTTGGATTAAAAGATCGCTTTTAACTTAGATGCGATGGTTATCGATCCATACTTCGGACAAAAATGCAGTGCAGTCAGCAATGGAAGGGAATTGGACGTAGCTTTCTCACAAGTCATGTTCCTATTGTTAATTGCGTTTATCTTTAACTTAGTTCTTGTTAAGTTTAACAAGATTACAAAATTACGTGCAGTATTTACAACAGGCCACGTTCAAATGCAACAGGCCGCTACAGCATTCTGGTTAATTCTATTCTGCTTCCCACAGTTGGGTGATACACCAATGTTAATTGTTATGTCACTTATTCTTGGTTTATATTGGGCAGTTGGTTCTAACCTCACAGTTGAAATTTCTCAGGACTTAACAGACGGTGGTGGCTTCTGTGTAGCTCACCAACAGATGTTTGGTATTGCATTCTTCTCATACTTATCCAAGAAGTTATTTGGTAATAAGAAGAATTCTAGAGAATTGAAGATATCCAATTACCTGGCTTTCATGTCAATCTTCAATGAAAACATGGTTTCTACAGCTATCTTAATGATGATCTTCTTTGGAGCTATTATGGCTGTATTAGGTAAGGATTACTTCATTGAAACAAAGGTTCTTAAGGAAGGCGCAAGCTTCTTCATGTATGTAGTAGATACATCACTCAAGTTTGCTGTTTATCTTGCAATCTTACAACTTGGTGTACGTACATTCGTAACAGAATTAACAAACTCATTCCAAGGTATTTCCAATACATTCTTACCTGGTGCAGTTCCTGGTATCGACTGTGCAGCTACATATGGATTTGGTAGCCCTAATGCAGTAACTATCGGCTTCTTATTCGGTGCTTTGGGTCAGTTTATCGCTATCATCACATTACTACTATTGAAGTCTCCAACAATTGTTATTGCAGGTTTCGTTCCAGTGTTCTTCGATAACGCTACAATCGCTGTATACGCTAATAACAAGGGTGGCATAAAGGCTGCTATGTTATTCCCATTCATCTCAGGATTATGCCAAGTATTCGGTAGTGCATTCATCGCTGGTATGGTAGGACTTGCGGCTAACGGTGGTTACTTAGGTATGTGGGACTGGGCAGTTGTATGGCCAATCTTCACAGTAATCATGAAGTACGCAGGATTCATCGGTTTTAGCAATCATTTTAGTAGTATTAATCTTGATTCCACAGTTACAATATCGTAGTCATCCAGACATATTTCTTATGTGTAGAGGATTACGAAGCTTATAAAGAAAAAAAGTAAAGAAGGAGTGAACAACAAATGATTAAAGTTTTAGTCGCATGTGCAAACGGAGCCGGAACATCTTTGATGATGAAGATGAGAGTTGAAAAGGCATGTAAGGATTTAGGGTGTAGAGGTATCTACAATTCATCACTGTTCTTTATCAGAAGGTAAGAGTGCGGCAACTCAATATGATGTTGTATTTTGCCCACTAAACTTTAAGAATATGTTTACAGATGCAGAGAAAAAAGGCGTTAAGATCTGCGGTATGAAGAACGTACTATCAGATAAAGAAGCGCAAGCACTTTTTAAAAAGAAGCAGGCTTTGCAGAATAATCAACGAAAGCTACTGCTAAGCAGTAGCTTTTTAGAAAAGGTTTACTGAATGAAAGTAAATAAGAAAGTATTGGGTACTTTGAATAAGTGTTATGCATTAGCACAAGTAGAATTTGATGGAAAGAAGTATCTTGCATGTGCTGCTGAAAAAGAAGACCCATGTTACTTATATGATTATGAGGGAAACTTTATAGAGAAGTTGTGGGATGGACCTGGTGGTGTGATGTCACTAGAACAGTATCCAAACCAGACATATCCAACACTCCTTGCGACTTGGAAGTTCTATTCTCCAAATAATGGTGCAGATTCCAAGATTGTATATTACCTTAGAAAAGATGGTGAGTGGCAGATTCATACACTATGCAAACTTCCATTCGTACATCGCTTTGGTGTGATTGAAAGAAATCATCAGAAGTATCTTGTGGCTTGTACATTGAAGAGTGCACATGCATTCAAAGATGACTGGACTTGTCCCTGGAAGAGTGTGGGTGGCTAAGCTGCCAGAAGATATCTCCATCTATGATGAAGATCATCAGTTAGAACTTACACCGTTAATCAGTGGTCTGACTCAAAACCATGGCTTCTTTAAGACAGAAGAAGAGGATTATCAGATAGCAGTCGTTGGCACAAAGAACGGTATCTTCAAGGTTGTTCCACCAGCTGATGAAAATGGTGAATGGACATACGAACAACTTACAACTGATCCTGCTTCAGATATGTTGTATCTAGACTTTGATGGTGATGGACAAAAGGAACTCATGACCTTTGCACCATTCCATGGTGATACGTTAGCTGTCTATAAACTAGTAGATGGCTCATATCAGAAGGTATGGGAAGATGAAAGAAAGATGCCATTCCTGCATGCTATCTATCCATTAGAGATGAATGGCAAGGTATATGGTATCTATGGTTATCGTAAGAATGAACTTGAACTAAATCTTTTATCTTACGATGCGAATACGAATACATATGTCAGTGAAAACTTAGATCGTAATGCAGGTCCTACAAACGCATTAGCGTTTAAAGATGGAGACGTGCAGAAGATCTTCGTATCAAATCACGAAACAGATGAGATTGCACTGTACACGATTGAGGAATAACTATGTTAGAAGAATTAAAACAAAAAGTATATGAGGCAAACATGATGTTGCCTAGAAATGGACTTGTAGTCTTTACTTGGGGAAACGTTTCCGGTATCGACCGTGAAAAAGGTTTAATGGTTATTAAACCATCTGGTGTTGAATATAATGAACTAAAACCAGAAGATATGGTCGTCGTAGATGTAAAAACAGGTGAAAAAGGTAGAAGGTAAATACAAACCATCTTCTGATACAGATACACATCTAGTGTTGTATCGTAACTTCCCTCATATCGGTGGTATCGTACATACCCATAGTAAGTGGGCAGTTAGCTTTGCCCAAGCTGGGGTAGGTGTTCAACCGATGGGAACGACACATGGGAGACTACTTCTATGGTGAGATACCATGTACAAGAAAAGATGAGTGAAGAAGAAATCGCTGGACAGTATGAACTAGAAACAGGAAATGTCATCGTTGAAACATTCAAGGATAAAGAACCAGATGATGTTCCCTGCAGTACTAGTACATAGTCATGGACCATTTACTTGGGGTAGTGATCCATTTCAATGCAGTACATAACTGCAGTTGTATTAGAAGAAATCTGCTTTTATGAACTTCCATGCACACATGTTAAACCCACAAAAGGAAAATATGCAGCAGGAACTCTTTAGATAAACACTACCTACGTAAACATGGAAAGAATGCATACTATGGACAATAAAGCGTACCGTTTGGGCATGTATGAAAAGTCCATGCCTAAAGAATTATCTTGGCAAGAGAAGCTAACTATCTGTAAAGAATCTGGCTTTGATTGGCTAGAGATTTCTATCGATGAAACAGATGATAAACTAGCACGATTGGATTGGAGTCAAGAAGAGAGAGATGCAATTAAACAAGCAATCGTAAAGACTGGTGTTCCTATCCATACGATGTGTCTTAGTGGGCATCGTAAATACCCACTCGGTGATCTAGACGCTAAGATTGAAGAAAGAAGTCTAGAGATTATGGAAAAAGCGATTTATCTTGCACAAGATTTGGGTATTCGTATCATCCAATTAGCTGGATATGATGTTTATTACAAGGAAGGTAGTGCAGAAACCAAGAAACAGTTTATCAAAAATCTTCACGCTGCTACTAAGATGGCAGCCAAGTATGGTATCGTCATGGGCTTTGAAACAATGGAAACACCATTTATGGATACAGTTGAAAAAGCGATGGAGTATGTAAGTATCGTAAATAGTCCATACCTACAAATCTATCCAGATATTGGAAACCTAACCAACGCTGAGAAGATATACAAAACCTCAGTCATCGATGATATTCAAAAAGGAAAGGGCCATATCGTAGCAGCTCACCTAAAAGAAACAGTACCTGGTAAATATCGTGAGATACCATTTGGAACAGGACATACTGAGTTTGTACAAGACATCAGATGTCTAAAGGATATGGGTGTATGTATGTTCACTGGTGAATTCTGGTATACAGGTGAAGAGAACTGGAAAGACATCTGTAAACATGCAGGAAGTTTCTAAGAGAAAAAAATTGGATCAGTATTTGAACAAGGAGCGTAAAAACGCTCCTTTTAAAAATGAAAAGGTGATATACCACCTTTCATAATCACTTATAATATGTATTTTTAGTTTTTATTTAAAATAGTGAGAATACCTTCATTGACTGTATTTACATGAGTTGGGAAATAGCTTTGTAAATAGATGGTAGCTGCAGTTTCCATTGAGATTGGATGTCCACATGCTTGTAAAGATTTGTCTGTCATTATCATTATCACCAAACATCACACTATTCTCTGCAGAGATGTTTAAATGCGCAAGTAACTTCAGGAAAACCCTGTACTCTTATTTACATCCTTTGGTGTACAATCTAACCAACATTTACCACCAATCTGTACAGTAATATCTTTATCAAACATATCTGCATAATATTGATAGTGTTCGTTTACACCATCTTTAAAATAAGCAGATATTTTTTGTATATGGTTCAGGAATATTGAGTAAATCATCAACAATAGTAACATGGTTTTTGGACAGTGTTTGTTAAATGCTCATAATAACTTTGATTCTTTCGGAGTGATATAGCATGTCTTTTCACCAGAAACTAGTACTTCCGCATTCTGAATCATTTTTGTATAGTTGTAATAAGTTTTCTTGCGAGTTCGGTATCCATCACTTCTTTTGATATACATTCACCTTTATAAAAAGGTTATACAACCATTTAAGCAAAGATATGCAATATCATCTGCTACAGGAGAGAATAAATCCCGCAGATTTGTATATTCTCTACCAGAAGCAGCCATAAAGAGAATGTCTTTTTGTTTGCAAAGCTGGTGTATGAGGTTAAAAATCTCATGGGATCCATAGCCTGTGAGCCATTTAATAGAAGCGTTCCATCGATATCACTCAGCAATTAATTGAATATTTTTCATATCTATATACTACAATACTTTGAACTCGAATGTATGAAATTTGTTGTCATGATATGGTATTGCTTTTTAGGAGTTTATAAGAACATAATGAAATTAGTAATACATTAAGAGAATCAATCTCATGCATCATAAAAATATTTCACTATAATGCATGTTCAATAATTTATCCGAAATAGAAAGGAGATGAAATGACATGAAGGGGGATAATATTTTATTGACTAGAATTGATAATCGTCTTGTACATGGACAAGTAGGAGTTACTTTGGACACAAACATTAAAATGCAAATCTAATTGTAGTTGCAGATGATGTGGTTGCAGAAGATGAATTACAGAAATCATTGATGACAGTAACTGCGAAATCAAGTAATGTTGGATTCTTTTTCACTCATCCAAAAAAACTGCTGATGTGATTGATAAAGCATCTCTGATCAACATATTTTCTTAGTTGTCCGTAATCCACAAAGTGCTCGTGCTTTGGTAGAGAAAGGAGTACATTTAAAAGATTTAAATGTTGGTAATATGCACTTTGCACCAGGCAAGAGAGAACTTTCTAAGAAAGTATATGTTGATGATACAGACATGGATGATTTGAAATTTATAGTCTCAACAGGAACGAATGTCTTCATACAGGATGTTCCGGGCACAAAAAGAAATGATTAAATAATAGAGGAAATCAATATGGAAAAATTACATTTATACAGGGATTGTTATTATCAATCGCTGCAATGATCTTCGGCATCGATTTCGGTTGGAATCATTCTTTATCTTCCGACCACTAATCGTTTCAACAATCACAGGTATGATTCTTGGAGATGTAAAGCTAGGGTTTAACAACTGGTGCATTAACTGAACTAGCATTTGCTGGATTAACACCTGCAGGTGGAACACAGCCACCTAAACCCAATTCTGCAGGTGTAATGTGTACAGTCATTGCTCTATACAACAAATGTTGATGGGACAAGCTGCACTCGGACTTTGCTTGCCATTCTCATTCTTAATGCAGTACGTTGTATTATTCTGCTATTCTTCTTTCTCATTCTTTATGGGAGTGTGTGATAAGGCAGCAGAAAATGGTGATACAAAGAAGATTGCACAAATGAACCTTCTGATGACTGGTATCGTAGCATTACTCTATGGTGTAGTTGTATTTGCATGTACATTCTTAGCACAAGATGCGATGAATGCATTAGTAAATCACATGCCTGAATTTTAACACATGGCTTAACTGTTGCAGGTGGCATTTTACCAGCTATCGGTTTTGGTATGTTACTAAACGTTATGATGAAGCCAAAGTATATTCCGTACTTCATTGCAGGCTTCTTAGCAGTATGCTTTATCGACATGAAGAATTTACTTCCTGTCGCATTAATGGGTACAGCATTTGCACTATTTGATTTCTTCAATGCAAAGCAACGTCAAGAAGAGATTAAAGAAGCAGTTAAGAATTTGAAGGTAGATGGAGGTGACGAGCATGTCGGAATCTAAACGTGTACTAACAAAGAAGGATATTACGAATCTTGCGATTCGCTCATCATTATTACAAGCTGGTTTCAGCTATGAAAGAATGCAGGCTGCAGGTTGGTTATATTCACAACTTCCGGCATTAGAAAAGATTTATAAGGACGATAAAGCCGGTTTATCTGCTGCGATGGTAGATAATATGGAATTTATCAATACGCATCCAAATCTTGTGGGATTTTTAATGGGATTATTAATCTCATTAGAAGAACAACATGAAGATCGTAATACAATCAAGGGTTTAAAACTTGCATTATTTGGTCCTATCGCTGGTATTGGTGATGCGATTTTCTGGTTTACATTATTACCAATTATTGCTGGTATCTCATGTTCATTTGCTTCACAAGGATTAATCTTAGGTCCAATTATCTTCTTTGCATGTTATCTCATTATCTGGTTACTACGTATTGTTTGGACACATATGGGATATAACCTAGGTATTAAGTCATTTGAAAAGTTACAGGAGAATTCATCGATTATTGCTAACTCTGCAACAATCCTAGGTATTACTGTTGTTGGTGCATTAATTGCTAGTTATGTAAATATTGAATTATTACCTGTTATTACAGTAAGTGGAGATATTTCAGTAGGAGTACAAGAAGCTTTCTTTGATACAATCTTCCCTAAACTTTCTACCAATGGGATATACATTACTCATGCTTTACTTCTTAAAGAAGAAGCAAGTATCACCAGTAGTATTGATTGTGGCAACAATCGCTATTTCAATTATCTGTTCCGCAATTGGTCTTCTATAAAATAAGCCGAAACAGTATATATGAACTGTTTTCGGTTTTTTTCTTTTGAGTTATTTAATAGGTTTAATGTATGATATAAATAGGTTGAGGTTTTCTATATGACATGTAATTGGAAAGATAGTAGTAAACAAAATGCAAGCATATCATGATACAGAATGGGGTGTTCCTACGCACGATGATCAAAAACTATTTGAGTATCTTGTATTGGAATCTATGCAAGCTGGATTAAGTTGGGAATTAATTATTCAAAAAAGAGAAACAATACGAAAGTGCTTTTGTGATTTTAATGTAGGAAAAGTAGCCTCCTTAAATTCTGAAGCGATTAATCAAATCATGCATACAGACGATATGATTAAATCCTTACGCAAAGTTACTGCAATGATTTCCAATGCGAATGCATTCATGAATGTTCAACAAAGAATTTGGCAGTTTTGATAAATACTTTTGGACTTATAGTAACTATAAGACAATATGCTATAGAGGACATGAGAAGGGTATCGATGTATCTAAGAATGCTTTGTCTGAACTAATCAGTAAAGATTTAAAAAAACGTGGATTTAAGTATGTAGGTCCTGTCATTATATATTCCTATTTACAAGCTTGTGGCATGATTAATGACCATGATGAAAAACTGTCCATGCTATCAGAATATTAAGAAATTATATCCATGTGTAACCATGGATGATAAAGATATTTAAACAGCATTTTTAGAGTTTATGTAAAATACAGCAGAGTAGTTTATCTGCTGTATTTTTAAGTGTAAGTTTGAGCTGTTTTTTCATCGCTTCGCGCAAGTCGTCTGGTTCAATGATTTCAATAGCTTCCATAAATTGTTGAGCAAGGAATAATACTCCTTGTTTATTTACAAGAACACTAGCGATAAATGATTCCTCATCTCGTTTTAAAAATCTTCATCTCTGTACCGAAAGATATCAATCATCCGATCCATGATACGATTCTCGCATCGTAAACGAACATGAATTTGCTCGCTAGAATACATAAAGAGTTTATTCTTAGCATAGTGGTACGCATCCTGTTCACTTTCCTTCATAAATGGATTTACTTTTTCTGTCGTAATTGAAAGTTTACAGATTTTATCAATACGATAATGGGCGAAGCCAGGATGTATTTTTGACTGGTTGTGATGAGATATGGTCTACTATCTTGGTAAACAATAAAGCGTGGGCTCTACAGTATATAGTGTTTCGCGTTTTGGTACTAGCTTCTTATTAGAATCATAATGCATGTATACAAATTGAATTACCTTTTTCTTTTGAATGGCTTCAGAAAGTTTAGCGATATTATCAAATAAAAAGATCATTTTGATGTTTTTTTGCATATTAGGCATGTATACTGCATCATGGTAATCTTTTTGATCATACTTATTGAGTGTTTTTAATAGACTTGCAATCAATGCATTACTTTGCTTGCTAGAAATAAAATGAGAGGCGTGAATCGCATTGCATAATAGTAAGACTTCACCTTTACTAAACTGTCGTTTCTCAAGATAATATCCTTTTCCATTATCTGCAAACTTATTAATGGTATAACCAGCTTTGCTCTAAGATTTCAATGTTTGAGTAGAGGTGCGACGTTCAATACTAATGCCTCGAACGTCTTTCGATACTGATCAATGAGTTCGTTTGTTGAAAGAATATGAGATTCATCGGATAGTTCTTCGAGAATTTGTAGCACAATAAATGGTAAAAATTTCTTTTCTGCCATAAAATTTCTCCTGTTTTTTAAATTTTAACATATCTGGCATATTTTTGTACACTGTCAAATTTAATCTATAGACATAGACAGGAGGTGGATTGTATCAGAGGATATAATCCAAAAAGAAGATGAAGAAAATCATAAAAATTCTTTTTAGTAGTATTTGTATTATTTGGTATCACAAAAGTCTTTGGTAAGCATGATGATCAAAAGCAAACCGAAGAGACAACAACCGTTACAACTACAGCAGAAACAACTTCTACAACAACTCCAAAACCTGAACAAGAAACAAAGAAGAAACTAGCACTAAGGAAGAAACAAAAAGAAGAAAAGTATCAGAAGCACGTGCAAAGTATCAACAGATTGTATTAGGAGATCCTATGTATGATGGAGAAGGTGGAACATCTTTTGAAGATGTTAAAGCAATCCTTGGAGAACCAGATTCCGTTAGCCAAAATAGCTATGGTGATTCACAATCTCTATTTGCGACATGGCATGATTCCTCTTTGAAAGGAATGGCTAGTTTTACAGTATCCTTTACGAATAATTTAGCAACTAGTAAAGGATATTCCGGATTTAGTTTTGTAAATCATAATGAGAAAGTTACGTTAGATGAATTTAATGCAATTGTTACAGATGGTTCATTCTCTTATGATCAAGCAATCGCACAGTTTGGCTCAACCGGATAGTGAGTCTGAATCTCTTTTCTATGGTTCATACTCAAATCTAGTATCTTGGTATAATGCAAATGGTAGCTTTGGAGCTAACTTTGATATTACGTTTAAAGATGGTTACGCAACTGGTAAAGGTCAGTACGGAATGAAATAGTGTTTGCTCCATATCCTAAAATGATATGGAGTTTTTCTTTCTAGGCAGTTTTTTTGTACCACTCACTTATCTATACTAGAATCATCAATGGAAGGAATAGAAAATATGAAAGAAAATGATTTTATAACGATTACAAATATCAAAGAGTATATCGAGATAGGGATGATAAAAAAATAGGTGAGGTGCTTCACTTAAAGAAAGAACCAGATAATGCATACGATATGGAATCAATTATGGTAGAAAACAAGAATGAAATTCCAATTGGACATGTCGCAAAATTCAGTAAGTAGTGTTGTGAAGGGCACCCATTCAGCTGGGTATATATATCAAAAGTTTTAAGGATTCGATACTGTGTACAGTTAAAATTTATTTATCGTGATATGATCATTGCACAGCTGCAAACATCACAAGAAGAGACAAAAAAACATGCAAGATTAGACGCATGTTTTTTTACATTCTACATATTTTATCTGTTGATATAGAATACATACTTGCATGTTTATTATTCATATTGGTAATATAGTAATTACAAGAGTTATGTATTGATGGAAGAGTGAGATATTAGTCTCACCCGGAGGATATATGAATCATAAAATATGGAGCGTACTAGCTGCTGGTGCGTTCATGTTGAGTGGCTGTGCTGCTTATTTAAAGCCGGCTGTAAAACCTGGTGTTAAAAAAACGCAAAAGTAATGGATGGAACATATGAAGGTAATGCACCAGCGTATGTAGTTGATGGTGAAATGAAACTGAGTGTTACATTTCAAGATAATAAGATTGTATCTATTGAAACAATGACATGCAGGAAGCACTGCAAGTATCTATAGGCAATTGAAGATAAACTATTTCCACGTATCATTGATAGTCAGTCTATTCATGTTGATAATATTACAGGTGCTACGGAATCCAGTATTGCCGTAAAATATATCCTTCAAAACATCATCAACGAAAAATGGTGGTAATGCAGATGAGTGGAGAATTGAGATTCCCTAAATCTACAGACGTTGTGAGAAAAAGAAGGCTACGATGTCATCGTTGTTGGTCTAGGTAGCTCTGGTATCACATCATATCTAAGTGCTGCTAGTAATGGAGCTACTGTATTTGGGATGGACTCAGCTGCTAAGATCGGTGGTAATGGTGCCATGGCAGCAGGTGCGATGGGTGTAAATCCTACAAGACAAGTTGCACTAAATGATGGAAATCCGTTTGTAAACGAAGAGGAATTAATACAGGATTGGTTAGCCTATACAGAAGGTGATGCGAAGGAAGAAATGATTCGCAAGTTTGTTCAGGAGTCAGGAAAAACATTTGATTGGCTAGAGTCAATTTTTGATTTTCACTTTGGTGAAAAGATGTTTGGTTTCTACCATACAAAGTTATGGCCACTATGGACGACCTATGCAGACAAATCTGGAACAGATAAAGATACTGCATATATAAATTCAATGAATCAAGCAACTGCTTTTAAATGAAAAAGAATGAGTATATGACAGAGCTAACAGCACAAGAGTTATTAAAAGATACCGATGGCAAAGTCATTGGTGTAAAAGCTGTTTCCTATGATGGCACAACATATGAGATCTATGGAAAATCAGTTATCCTAGCAACTGGTGGATTTATCGGAAATGAAGAGATGTGTCAAAAGTATACAGGAAGTGTATGGCATACTTATGGCATGACCCAGTGTAATGGTGCTGGTATTCAAATGGCTCAAACAGTAGGTGGTACATTAATGAATCCTGATGTAGGCGTTTCAACACATATCGCTCAGGTTTCCAATATGATTCGCGCTGATGATGTTAGTGCAGATGAAAAAGCAATTCTTACATCATTACTACTTGATACTAGTGCTGTTATGGTAGATTCATCTGGAAATCCATTTAATGAAAAAGCAGGAAAGAATCTTGCCTTTAATGCATGGTTAGCCGTGAAGGAATTTTATACTATCTATAGCGCAGAAGAAATCACCAAGATGAAGACGAGTGGAATGTCAACATTCAATAAACCGACATTCTTATCACAAGGTGGTAATTATGAACCAAATACACCAATTCCTAATATTGAAAGTATATTGGCAATCGGAGAAAAATATGACAATGTGATTACCGCTGAGTCAATTTCTGAACTGGGTGATAAGCTAGGTATCAAATTAGCGATATCTGATGTACATGGCAAAACAGATGGAAAATTCTATGCGATTAAAGGTGCTGCATACGTATATTCCACAAGCGGTGGCTTAGATGTGGATACAAACTTCAATGTACTAACAGCAGATCATAAACCAATTCCAAATGTATACGCGGTTGGGAATGATTCTATGGGTGTATTATTCGCGTCTGGAAAAGCATATGTCACCTATGGTGGTGCAGCACAGGGTTATGCATTAACCTCTGGACGTTTAGCAGGATATTACGCTGCACAAAATACCAAATAAACCAAAGAGCTCTCGAGCTCTTTTTCTATGCTAAGATAGAAGTAATAAAGGGGCTTTTCTATGACACAATGCGATATCAAAAGCAATTTTCTTCGATGTGGATGGTACATTAATTTCACATCGCAAACATGCAGTACCAACTTCTACAATTCATGCAATTTCACGTTTGCGTAAACAGGGGATACTGACATTTGTAGCTACAGGTAGACATCCCATTGAATTAAGAAAATTACTACCAGATAACCTAGAGTTTGATGCATATCTTTGTTTAAATGGTATGTATTGTTTTAATCAAAAATGAAGTCATTAGTACAAAACCAATTCCTAAAGAGGATATGAAAGGATTACTGCAATCATTGGATCAAACACCTTTTCCATGTACATTTATTACACAGGATGAAATGTATATGAATTACGCAAAATGATTTAGTTGCACAAGTACAGCGTGATATTAGTTCTGATGTTTCTGAGACAAAAGATGTTTCAAATGTATTACAAGAAGATATCCTTCAAGTAATTCCATATGGATTAGATGAGATGCAGATTAGTGAAGTGCTGAAATATATGCCACACTGCAAAAGCAACCTCATGGCACGAGCATGCTAGGGATATCATCATCAAAGAGGGTGGCAAAGATATTGGAATCAAAGAGATATTGCAGTACTACAATTTAAAACGATCAGAGATTATGGCTTTTGGCGATGGAGACAATGATGTAAAAATGCTAGAGATAGCAGGAGTTTCTGTTGCGATGGGAAATGGAAACGAAAATGTAAAAGCTGTTGCGGATTATATAACTGCTGATATTGATGATGATGGAATTGAAAAAGCTCTTTACCATTATGGTATCTTTCATGAAACACTCATAAATTAGCAATGAATTCTAATTTATAATGAAGATGGAAAGAAGGTATGGTATGAAAGAAATTAATTATACAGACCTAGTATTTAATCCAACAAATATGCTCGCAAATGAGTGGATGATAGCATGTGCTGGTAATCAGATACTGGATACAATGGTATGACAGTTTCTGGGGACATTTTCAGTTCAATATGGGGATATGAGGAAAACATAATCTACCAACGATACTTGTTTATGTTCGTCCATCTCTGCCTACACTTAACTTTATGGAGAAAGAAGAATACTTTACAGTCAATCTTTTACCACAATCTCAAAAAGAAAGCTTTTGGCAATATTTGGATCTAAATCAGGTCGTGATATAGATAAATTTAAAGAAGCAAATTTAACACCAGGATTTACGGACAATACAACTTATATCAAAGAGTCTAAGTATGTATTTGTTTGCGAAGTTATATACAGGTGATTTAAAAGAAGAAGGATTCAATGTTCCTGCAATTGTAGAAGATTGTTATCCGAATAAAGATTTCCATCGTTTCTTCGTTGGTGAAATTGTAAAGGTATTACAGTCTGAAGATGGTGAGTAATGAGACTAGTAATTATATAGCCTATCAGTTGTATTAGTGATTGTTGTTAGTGTCTGGTTAATCTATTATGCAAGACATAAACATGATCCAATGGGCAATCGCATTGATGTAGAAAAGACGTATATGCTTGTGGGTTGTGGCATTGGCAGTGTGATTGGTATTATTTGTGGTATCTATATCATTAACTCGGTTACTTTAGGTATTGGACTAGGAATGTTAATAGGTATGATGATAGGTATTACAGTACCAAAAATAAAAGAAGAAGGAGAGAACATGGCAGAAAGTAAAAAGGAAGTTTCATTTGATGTATTTGGACAATTGGATTTTTCAAAGCAGGCACAATATTTAAAAGTAGAAGATGTAGAAAAATCTACAAAGCTAACGAAGTTAACAGTCGATCTTGGCGAGGAAGAACTCGTTAATCGTATGTAGTCTTCGTGAAGTACGTGAAGACTACAAGACAGTTGAAGGAAAGCAGGCATTATTCCTGGTGAATCTTGCACTAAGAAAAATCATGGAATTGAATCCCATGGTATGTTAGTGACACTTGGTTACGATGATGGTATTGCGGATACACTATTGTTCTCAGAACATCCATTACCAAATGGTACAAGAGCATCTTAAAACAAATAGATAGTGAATACTGGTGTATACCTGATATGCATCGGTATTTTTATGAAGAAAAGTAGAGATAATCGCTTTAGTTGTTTTCACATGTGACTGTGATATAATTTGCTTGTTAGTATAGACTAACTTATATAATCTATTTGTATGTAATTTAGCATGTTTTAAATTGTGAAAAAGTATGCTGTGAACACATTAGTGGTATGTTTATAACATTCGCGTTACAATTGAAAAATAGTGGAGAGAATCAATTTAAATGATTCTACTTACATAAGCAAGATTACACAGATAGTGTGATTGATATTTATTGGCATAGGGAGAGAATATGAAAAATATCGCAAAGAAATTATTTGCTACTGTCTTATCTGTAGCACTTTTGGCAGGATGTGCGCCAACAACAAAGAAAGAGTCCTCAGCACCAGCTGAAACTCCAAAAGCAGTTGAACCAGTTGATGTAAATGTAGCGGCTTTAAAGGGTCCTACATCTATGGGTATGGTTCAAATGATGAAGGAAAAATGATGAAGGTAAGATTACTTCAAACAAATATAAGTTTGAAATCCTATCTGCAGTTGATGAAGTAACTCCAAAGATTGTAAAGGGTGAAGTGGATATTGCGGCTGTTCCAGCAAATCTTTCATCTGTACTTTATAATAAGATGGAAAAGAACTTACAGGTATTAGCGATTAATACATTAGGTGTTCTATATATCTGTGAAACAGGAGATTCTATCCATTCAGTAGCAGACTTAAAGGGTAAGACAATTTACGCTAGTGGTAAGGGTGCAACTCCAGAGTATGTACTCAACTACATTTTAGAAAAGAACGGCCTTCAGGTTGGTACAGATGTTACGATTGAGTGGAAGAGTGAGCATGCAGAATGTGTTCAGGCTTTAGCACAAGATCCTAACGCTATCGCAATGTTACCACAGCCATTCGTAACTGCTGCTGCAGCTAAGAATGACAAGATTCACTCAGCATTAGACTTAACAAAAGAATGGGACGCAATTCAAGAAAAACGAAAAGAATAAGAGTTCATTAATCACTGGTGTTGTAGTAGCTCGTAAGGATTTCGTAGAAGCACACCCAGAAGCTGTCATGGACTTCTTAGAGAAGTATGAAGCATCTATTAAGTATGTGAATGAAAATAACGATGAAGCAGCGACAATGATTGAATCCTATGATATCATTGCGGCAGCAGTCGCTAAAAAAGCATTACCATTCTGCAACATTACATATATCGATGGTAAGGATATGAAAGAAAAACTATCAGGTTACCTCAATGTATTAAATGAGCAGAATCCTAAGTCTGTCGGTGGCAGCTTACCGGAAGATGATTTCTATTATGGAGTTAACTAAATCAAAGATTAAAATTTGGACAATACTGTTTTGGCTACTCGTATGGCAAGCCGTCAGTATGATATTAAATCAGGAGATACTACTGGTATCTCCTTTTTACCGTTGTTCTTCGCTTGATAGAATTACTAAAGACAATAGACTTCTATCAATCGATACTACGTTCTTTATTGAATATTAGTTTTGGTTTTCTCATTGCGATGGTCGTAGGAATTTTAATGGCTGTATTTGCCGCAAAGCATAACTGGTTTAAACAGTTACTAGCACCACTTATCTTTACTGTTAAATCTATTCCTGTCGCTTCGTTTATTATACTTGTGCTGATTTGGGTGCGCTCTGCACAATTATCTATTGTGATTTCCTTCTTGATGGTCTTTCCAATTTTCTATGAGAATGTACGAAAGGGTATTGAGATGTCTGATCAACAATTATTAGAGATGGCTGATGTATTTGAACTATCTACTTTTACTCGTATTCGTTATATCTATACATCAAGTATTCTTCCCATACTTCCAGAGTGCGTGTTCACTAGCTTTAGGTCTTGCGTGGAAATCGGGAATTGCGGAGAAGTCATTGGCTCACCAAAGTTTTTCGATTGGCGAACATTTACAACAAGCGAAAGTATATTTTGATACAGCCGACTTATTTGCATGGACACTAGTGATTATTCTCTTGAGTACAGTATTAGAAAAACTGGTGATGGCTTTTGATACGTATGTCGATCAAAATACATAGAAACGGAGTGTCTATGATGAATACAATTCAATTACATGATATTTCTAAAACATTTGATCAGCATCCAGTTTTTGTAAGTTGGAATCATAACTTTGAAACTGGTATGGTCACATGTACTCAAAGGCCAATCTGGTTGTGGTAAGACAACATTGTTGAGAATGTTGATGGGATTAGAAAACACCTGATTCTGGAACTATGACATCACTACAAAAACTATCGTAAAGCAGCTGTATTTCAAGAGGATAGACTCATGAAAACTTAGTGCCATGCAAAATGTTTTGATGGTCGTTCATAATCAATCTAAGAATGATTTGACAGATCAGTTAAAAGATGATTTTCAAGCAAGTTGGTTTAGATGACATGTACCAAAAAGGTATCTACATTATCTGGTGGTATGAAACGCAGAGTCGCAATTTACGTGCAATGTACGCAAATGCAGATATCTTTATTCTTTGATGAACCTCTCAAAGGATTAGATGATACTACAAAAGAAAAAGTCATGCTGTTCATCAAAGAACGAATCAAAGATAAGACAGTCTTCTGGGTAACGCATGATGCAGATGAATATACAGTTTTTGATAAATATCAGCTACATGAATTATAATGAATGTAGCTTTTTATATAAGGACTCAAAAACATGTTTAATCAGAAACCGATTTATCTAAAGGTATACGCAAATGATTGTAAAGATGCACTACTATTTCAAAGTAGAGATACATCTATAAAACCAAACGATATTGTAATGATTCCTTTGCATGGAAATGAAGTGCCTGCAATGGTTATACAAGTTTTTCGTAAGATAAAGAAAACAAATATTAATCCAGAGTTTATCTTACGTAAAGCAGGTTTCTTTGAAAAATAAATTATCCAAGGATGTTTATAATCGCGTGAAGAACGACGAACTTGCTTTGGATTGATGAGATTGAACATTGGGATGCGATGGAATAGGGATGAGACTATATGAAGACAGAGATTAATAAAATTATTGATGCACAACAAGATGAGATGATTGCATTCGGCAAAGAGTTGTTTTTGCATCCAGAACTTGGTTATAAAGAATTTGAAACAAAGAAACTTGTTCAAGAAGAACTTGAAAAAGTACGGTATTAAAGTAGAGGCAGAATACTTTGAGACAGGATTCCAAGTTAGTATCGGACAGGGAAAACCCTCATATCGGGTTGATTGCGGAATTGGATGCGATTCCCTGTAGAAGGCCATCCATGCTCAAATCCAAAAGGATCACGCAGACATGCATGCGGACATAGTACACAAGTCGCAATCATGGTAAATGCAATTATTGCATTAAAGAAATCTGGTTTATTAGAACAGAAAGGAAAAGTAACATTGTTCTTTACACCGGCAGAGGAATATACAGATTTAGACTATCGTCGTAAACTTATCCAAGATGGAAAGATTCGATTCATCGGTGGAAAGATGAACATGCTAGAAGCCGGTGTATTTGGAGATTGTGACTGTATCATTCACTTACATGCGATGGGCTCTGAATATGCATATGGTTATGGCTCCTCTCTAGCAGGATTTAAATATAAGAAAATTATCTTCAAAGGAAAGGCATCACATGCAGGAGTACTTCCACATCTAGGTATCAATGCGCTCAATGAATTTACACTATTCAATACAGCTTTAGGAATGTTGCGTGAGACCTTTGAAGAAAAGGACATGGTACGAGTACATGGTATTCTTACAAAGGGTGGAGATACAATTAATAGCGTACCTTCAGAAGCAATCTATGAATGTTATATTCGTACCTTAAAATCAAGATAAATTATTAGAAATCGATCACCAGATTACATCGATGGCACAACACTCGCAGTTGCATTAGGGTGGAACAGTGGAATTTCTGGATATGATAGGATATCTACCATTTACACCAAACCCAGTACTTAGCGAAGTTGCACATCAGAATATCTTGGATTACACAACAGAAGATAAAATTATTGCAAATGAAAGAAGCATCGCTGGTGGAGATGTAGGTGATGTATCCTGTTTCTATCCAATGATTCAATTTGGATACAATGGTTTTAGTGGTGCAAATCCATGGTGTAGATTTTAAGATTGAAGATACATATAAAGCATTTGTAGAACCAGCAAAAATTGTATGTGGATGTATCGTTGATTTATTAGAGAAACCAGAGTTAATCGAACAAATCAAAGCTTTCACATCACAGTATGGATAAAAGAAGTGTATAAAGCATATTTACAAGGAAAATAAATTGAAGAACTGCTATCAAAAAGATAGCAATTCTTTTTAAATTTGTTTGACTATTGGTCAAAAATAGATATGATTAAATTGTAAGTGATAAAAGGGGGGAATTCAAATGACAGATACAGAAAAGAATGCAAGCATGGTTTGTCCCTAAATGTGGTGCAAAACTTAGAAGATAGAGGCATATAACGATAATTATGATCAAATCGTATGTCCTTATTGTGATTATAAGAGAATTGAGCCAAAGAGAAAAAGTCATACTGCAGAGCAGATATCATGAAGAAAAAGATTGTTTATAAAAGAAAAAGGATACTTACGTGCAAACGATGAAATTGAAGAAGTTAAGAAAGCACGTACACGTAAGAGAATTGCATTTGCACTCATATCTTTGTTGTTTGTAGTCCTAGTTTTTAATTTATTGAAAAACTGAATCGTCCAAAGGCTGATCCATTTTGCTTATGTAACGATTCAGTGTTCTGGTATTGATGGACATGGTAAATGTGAAATGAAATTAGGGGATGCGAAAAATGATAAAGGAGAAGTCATTGATACAAGTAAAATAAAATATCAAATTTCTAAAACAAGTGATTTCTCAAATAATGATACATTAACAATTACTGCTGAAAGTGATACATACCAACTTACAGAAAAATCAAAGGTTTATACAGTCAGTGGTCTAGATGAATACCTTAAAAATGTAGATGAACTGAGTCAAGATAATATTGATTTGTTTATTTCAGAAGCTGTAGCTAAACAACCTGACGTTACTAAGAATGGACTCTGGCGCTACTTTTTAATTCAGTAACAGCCAAGAAACCGATCGTGATGTCTGGAAACCAACTAGCACAGTGTACGTAATCTCGAGATTAACTACACATTGGATGATGGTACAAACGTTACATATTATCTTTCTGCGTACTTCAAAGATGTAGTGCTAAGAAAGAATAGTAATGGTGAATATTCTCTGCACATGGAGAATCGATGCATGTTGGTAATCTGATTAATCTAATTGCTAGTAGATTCATTTATAGGTTATGCAAGTCAAGAGGCAGCTGAAGCAGCAGCTAGAACAACGCAAACACCAGATGCAGATTATTCTGCACCAGATTTACACTAAATTAAAAGATATCAATTTCATGCATACATGTTAATTGATATCTTTTATATTATGGCAATATATTTGTTATAATAGGTTAAAGAGGTTTATTAATATGTCATATTTCTTTCGCTATGAACCGGATGAGGTCTCATAACATGCCTATATTGATTATTCGTATTGTGTTTGTGGCAATTTTACTGTTTGCGTATACGCAAAAAGAATAACAAAAAGTTATTGGTGATTTCTTTAATACTTGGTTTAGCATTACAGCTTACTTTATTTTCTTTATGGTATTTAGGAAACCAATGTTATTTACCAAAGAAGGATTACCACTATATCATTGTCGATTATCCGCAATCATGCTTTGCAGTATCCCTATTTATTGAAGAAAGAGAAGCTAATGAGATACTTTTCGTGGCTTGGTCTTCTAGGTGCAATTATTGTGTTCTCTTTTCCAGATCCTTCTCCATTTTTATGGCCCATATTACAAAACATTACTTATATCTTTTAGTCATATATTATTAGGGTGTATCGCAGTTATTATTTTAAGAAAGAGGAAACTGTATTAAGTTATAAAGACATTTTCTTGTATACAATTTTGATGAATCTTATGATTTCATTTGTAAATCATTTTTATGGGAAGTAACTATAGTTATTTAAGAGCTTTGCCAAAAAATGTTTCCATTTGATTTTACACCAATACAGTTATTCTTTTATACTTTCTGTCTAATTAGTGTAATTATAATCGTTACAGAAAAAGACATATCTGTATATTCATCACTTTAAAATCATAAAAATGTTGAGGAAGACATCATTATTTAATGGTAAAATAAGAAAGTATCATAGTTTACAGAGGGAGATTTTTGTGGAAGATATCAAACAAGGATTTAGGAAGTACTTTAAACAAGGGAAACCAGGCAATTATTCTGTCATTAATTGCTTGCATTATTGGTATTGGATTAATGACATTACCAAGAGTAATGCCAAAGTTATTGGCAAAATAAGAATAGTGCCGTTATGTTTAACGCTGATAATAGTAAGCAAAACTGGTAAGTATACTATATCGATATTATCGCGATTGACGATTATAGTGCGTATCAAGGCTCTGATTATTACTATGTAGCAGTTGATACTGACCGTTTATTAAATGTAGTTAAAATTGACCAGAGTATCTACAATCAGATGAAAGAACAACAAGCATACTGGTCAACACGTGGTGATGATAAAACTGGGGAGTTGGCTCCAAAGCCATATCGTTTATATGGTGTACAAAAGTTCTTGGCAGATGAATATGTAAATGCAATTGGAAAATCTTTATCAAAAGACTACGGAAGAGATGCGTAAGTATATAGGTACTTATTACTTCTCTAACGGTGTTGAATATAATAAGGATCTTGTTAAAACTCTATTCTTAGTAGGTATTGTAGTTGTACTTTGCAGTGCAGTTTCTGCATATGAATTTAATAAGAAAAATAAGAATGTTGAAAAGACAATTGCATACCTTGAGAGCACAGGAAGACTCTACGAAGCTTGGAATGAATTACAGACATACTTACAAGTAAATAAAGATGCAAACTGTATTCTTCTAGATAACTACGTTATCTCTAAGTCAGAGGGTATGATGAGACCTTACGAAGATATTCTTTGGGCATATCGATATGTAATGAGAAGAAACTTGTTGTAGTAAATCAGTATGCATTATGTCGCTTAGTAGATGGTGGTAAGATGCAATTAACTCCTGCAGGCTTCTTAAAGAAGGAAGCGATTGAAGAAATCTTAGATACAATTGCGATGAAGAATCCTTCTGTTATGCTAGGTTATACAAACGAAAACCAACGTGCATATAAGGAAATGACAAGACGCTAAAGAAGATATGTTCTTACAGTAATGTAGGAACATATTTTTTGTTTTATGAAGGGAGAACTCACGAATTTAGGTATGCTATAATAGTAGCCAAATGAGAGGGGATTCAATGATTAAAGAGCGTCAATTCTATCAACATTTAGTAGCGATGATGATACCTCTTGTGATTCAGGAGATTATAAATTTCTGTGTGCAGATGTTAGATACAGTCATGGTTGGCTCATTAGGAGATGCGGCAGTATCAGCAGTCACCTTGGCAGGGCAACCATACTTTATCTTTAATGTCTTTGCGTTTGGTTTGACTTCTGCAGGGGCGGTTATGATTTCTCAATATTGGGGACAGAAGAATATCGAAAAAGATTAAAACATATCATGAGTGTTATGTTATGGTCAGTTATCGTCGTATCTGTACTATATATGGGAGCTTGTTGGTTATTTCACGACAAATCATTCATATATTTGCAAGTGATGAAAAAGTTGGTAGAACTTGGTGTATCCTATCTTCAAGTAGTCGTTGTTTCATATCTATTGAATGGATTATCCATGTGGTACTTCTCATCATTATCCGCAAAGAAAATGTAAAGATCAGTGCAGTCGTATATACAGGTTCATTTCTTTTGTTAATTTAGTTTTGTAACTATCTTTTGATCTATGGAAACTTTGGTTTTCCAAAGTTAGAGTGTTGTTAGTGCTGCAATCGGTACGATTGTCGCAAGAGCGTTCCAGTTAGTATGTGCAAGTATTTATGCACGCTATCATGAGAAGGATATTCGATTTGGTTTACGTGATATCTTTGACTTTGATAAAACTATGATTCCTACATATTTCCATTTAAGTCTTCCTGTCATTGGGGACGATTTGATTTGGAGTTTGGCAGTATCTACACAGCTAGCTATCATCGGCAGAATGAGTAGTGATTATGTCGCAGCCGCATCAATTGCCAGTGTAGCCCAACAATTTGTAATGATTCTTGTCTATTCCATGGCAAAAAGTGCTACGATTACAACAGGAAAAGCAGTTGGGCAAGGGGATTATGAACGCGTAAAACAAATTGGTAGAACCTTCTTTAGTATTATCTGCGTTTGTAGGTATCCTTGCGTGTGGGGTTGTACTTCTCATTCGAACACCTGTACTATCGTTATATCCAAATGTAACAGTTGAAACAAAGAATCTTGCGTATCAGTTTATGACTGTTATTGCAGGGATTATGTTATTTACAGGGATTGAAAATGCGGCGATTGTAGGTATCTTACGCGGTGCAGGAGATATGCATTATGCATTCCGTATCGATGCAGGGATGTATGTGGCTTTATTGGTTTACCAATGGGATTACTTGCGGCATTTGTATGGAAGTTACCTGTAACATATGTATACTTCTTCTTACGTTTTGATATTATTTTCAAAATTATTTTGTGTATTCGTCGTATCTTAAAGGGTGAGTATATTAAAGACTTTACGCGTAAAGCTGCGTCCTAGGAGGTAGTTATGTATTACGGAAATATCAAAGAATATGACATTGCGGATGGTCCTGGGGTACGTGTATCACTATTTGTATCCGGTTGTACAAATCGCTGTAAGGGTTGTTTTCAGCCACAGACTTGGAGTTTCTGCTATGGACAGCTATATACCGAAGAAGTAGAAAATCATATCTTAGAGGCACTGGGCAAAGAGTATATCCAAGGATTAACACTTCTTGGTGGAGAACCATTTGAACCAGAAAATCAGATAGAACTTGTGAAACTACTTCGTAAGGTAAAAGAACGCTATCCAGAAAAAGATTTATGGAGTTATACGGGATTTATCTATGAGAAAGATCTTGTAAAGGGTGGAAGAAGACACACTGAAGTGACTGATGAAATGTTGGACTTATTAGATGTTTTGATTGATGGTCCATTTATGTGGCAGAAGAAGAATCTTCGTCTGATGTATCGTGGCTCAGAAAATCAACGTGTTATTGATCTTAAAAAAACACGTAAAGAGGGGAAGGTTGTATTACTAATTGAATGAGAGTGGAAAAAGAATTCCATTCTCTTTTACATGGATATAGTAATGATTGCATGGTCTAAAAGATTGGATATATTCGCATGCATGTACTAAAATGTTGTATTTGGAAATAAAATATAAAAGGATTTTTATCTAGATGATGTAGATAAAATAGCAGTATTCTTTGATGGTTATTCTACTCAAGAACGCAGCGCATCTTTCAGAGGACAACGAAATATCGCATTCTGAAGAAAGAGGAGTAGATTATGAAGAATAAGAACATCTTAGGACATTTACAGATTGTTGTGTCCTCATCACTATTTGGCTTAATGCCTTTGATTACAAAGATGGCATATAGCTATGGCGCAACACCGATTACTGTTGCGTTCTGTCGTTGTTTCTACGCGACAATCATTCTTGCGGTAATATTGCCGTTTATGAGGAAGAATATCTTCTCGATTGAACGTAAACAAATCAAATACCAATGTTAAAGATTGCGATTCCATTTGGATTAATTCCAGTTGCGTTATTTATTGCCTATACATACTTAGATTCAGGTATGGCAACGATTTTATTCTATACACATCCTATCTTTGTCATGGTGTTATCCATCTTGATGTATCATACATTTCCTTCTAAGAAACAAATCCTATGTATGATTTTGCATTAGTAGGTATTGTTCATTAAAACGCAATTCAAGGGTGAAATCGAAAGTGGTTGGTATTGCAGTCGCAATTCTGCAGTCTATCTATAGCATTTATGTAATTGCTTGTGCACAAAAGGAATTGAAGAGATTGATCCAACTGTATTATCCTTCTGGATTAACTTTATTTTGCGTCAATTGCGGTAGGTATTATTGGTATTGCGACTGGTCAATTAATGATTGTAACTGAGCTAATGGGACAGGTATCTATGTTTTAGTACTAGCATTAGCTAGTATCTGTCATTGCGGCATTACTATTCCAACATGGTGTATTAGTAACAGGTGGTCTAAAAAGCTTCATTACTTAGTACATTTGAAATCCCACCTACAAGTTTATTTCATTGATGGATTGTATTCCATGAGTTAGTTACAGTACGTCAATGGATTGGAATTCTATTCGTTCTTGTATCTGTTATTCTACTTGTCATACCAGTTGAGCGAAAAAGAAAGTTAAATTGTAGTAGGAGACACATCTTGTATTTCCTTTTTATAATGGTTTTGAATCGAATAATATCGTTGACGAGCAAAAACGAAAAGTATTATATTTTAACTTAGTTAGTGAGTGTAACTAACTCACGAAAATTATGCCGAAGAACTCAATAGAACATTGTGCACCGACATTAGCCGGTGTCAAAACTGAAACCTTTTTAACTGTGGTTATTCTTGTAAAGAACAGTTCATGAAACAGATTGCAGAAATCAATCATCGTTTCAGAAATTGTGATCTTAGAATGACTGTCCTCAGTTATCCAAAGGATCGAGCACTCATCTATCTATATCGACCAACTTGGTTGAAGATGGATTTATCTAAAGAAGAAGTTATTTCGATTCTACAGGAAAGAGGGTATCCAATTGATGATATGTCTGCATGTATTGATGTGTTAAGTCAACGTATTCAAGCATCTCTCATCAACGTGCTTTCCCACATGAAATTGGATGTTTTTTGGGGTATCCTGCAGAAGATGTTCGAGGTTTTATTGAGGATAGTAAACCTTGTAAACTTGTCGGAACTTGGAAAGTTTATGAAATGAGGAGATGGCAAAACATCTATTCCAAATATATGAGAAATGTAACATATGCATATTTGGAACATTTTCGAAAAAGGAATGTCTTTAGAGCAGTTAGTTAGATTTGTCTAAATTAAAGGAGGAAAAAATCATGAGTAAAGTAGCAGTTGTGTACACAAGTACAACAGGTAACACAGAAAAGATGGCAGAGGCTGTCGCTGAAGGCGCAAAGAGCAAGGGAGCAGAAGTTGTTGTATTTAACAGCAGATGCATTCTCAGCTGGTGAAGTAGCTAACACGATGCAATCGCATTCTGGTAGCCCAGCTATGGGTGTTGAACAGCTGAAGAGAGCATTTGAACCAATGTTCGCTGACGTTGAAGGTAGCCTAGCTGGTAAGAAGGTTGGTCTATTCGGTCCTATGGTTGTAGTGATGAGCGAATGGATGCGTACATGGCAGGGATCGTGTAGCGAGATGGAGCTGTATTAGTACAAGATGGTGTTATGGCAAACTATGAACCTGATGATGGTGCATTAGCACAGTGCAAAGCATTAGGTGAAGCATTAGCTAATCAAAGATATGAAACTAACAAAACTGCCACTCTAGAGTGACAGCTTTACTAGAACTCAGGAATAGCATCTAGTCCGACTTAGAGAGAAAAACTTCAGAAGAAGAATATGATATAGAGGTCAGGAACACTAGAATGTTTCTGGCCTTTCTCGTACAGGCATGTATGGGAATTGGTCTGGGTAAAGTGAGAACGTACAGTTTTTTAGACCAGTGATATCATTGAGTCCGTCACAAAAAACGTTCTGCTTCCCTCCTATATTCTTAGGCTGCTTTATCAAGATGACAATCCAGGAAACAGTTAGATATGTCGTATATAAGCCAGAAAAATAGTCGGATGTGGGGATGGGAAGTTTACCAAGACATTATGCATATCAGAAAGAAAGGAGTATTCCATCATGGAAGGACCAATCATTACAGTGGATGTATCAAAGGGTTCCTGTCATTACCAGCCTTTCATAGAGAATGGACATCCAATGAGAAAACCAAAACAGCTTTCCACTACGATCGATGGTTTTCAGAAATTAGGGCAAACTATCAAAGACCTTGAAGCTAAGACAGAAAGAGAAGATATACCAGTTATCTTTGAGGCTACAGGTGTCTATCATCGACCACTACAAAAATATCTTGAAGACCACAAGATAAGGTACTACATCATTTCGCCATTATTATCTGCGACCTATCGTAAGACCGACCTACATAGTAATAAGACAGACGCATTAGACTGTGCGCATATCGCAAAAGCGTACTATTGTGAGAAGGAACTAAGACAATATCAAGCACAACCACAAGAGTACAAAAGACTCTATCAATTGAGCCGTATATATGAAAGTGAGTTGGTTCATCTTCGGAAGCGCAAAGTGAGTTTGAGATCCATGCTGGATATCATATATCCAAGGATTGATAAGACCTTTAAAGGGAATCAAAATCTGTATGATCCAATCCCAATGGAGATATTGAAAAGATATCCTCATCCATCCTTGCTTTTGAGTCATAGAGAGGATACCATCGTTAAGACCGTTGGGCATCGTACAGGTCATTTAAAAGGATATACAGAAAGAATCGTACATAAGATCTACGAGAAGGCAAAAGAGTGCTATTCAGGATGTGATATCGATGATATAGAAGTAGTCAAGTTGCCAAACTTGATAGAGAATGTGCAGGAACAGAAGAAAAAATGCGATTCACTATTGAAGGAAATGATAGAGATAGCACGAACATGTCCTTATTTCGCATCTGTTGTTAGTATTGTTGGAATCGGAGAGAATCTGGCAGCCCGTATCATAGCAGAGCTTAGAGATGTGAACCGATTTGATAACAGAGCAGCCATCGTGGCATATGCAGGCTTGAATCCAAAGATACAACAATCCGGTGATATTGATGGACTGCATCTCAAGATATCAAAGAAAGGTAATAAGCATTTGCGATGTCTTTATATCTTGGTGCACAATGTAATTATCGATTGCGCAAAAGAAGATCCACTATATGAATTCACCAAAAAGAAAAGACAGCAGACCCAATGCCCATTGTCGTCTAAAAGCTGCCTATACTGCTAGTGCTCATAAATTACTGGTCATAATCTATAGCCTATGCAAGAATGGTACTCTATATCATTCTTAGTAACAGTATAAACCTAATCTAGCAAAATGGGAGATATAATTTCTCTTGTTTTAATAATACACAATAAAAAGAAGAAATCACTAAAGATTAGAAATTTCTTCTTGACTTGAGTTATCAAGTTTTTGTTTAGTTTGGTAATACGCGATGAGTAGGTATAGCTACCTGCTGTTAATGATGAGAAGTGATAACCATTCTGTAGACCCCAGACGATAATCAGCGTTCTAACCGCATCCACTGAGAAACCTTTGCATCGTGTTGTAATACAACAGAAGGACGATTATTCGCCGAAGCGTTTTGAACTTGAGTGACTACATTTTCTAGACTTCATCTGGGTGTGGAAGCTCCACCCGCATCACCACTGACACATTCCAGTCAGCAAGTATAGCCTTTAAAGCAGCCTGTCTTACTAAGGCTGTCATACCTGCAGTATAATTACGGCTAACGGTATTAGAAGAACCACCAGGAAACGGAACAGATTTGCATGTAGGTTCCCGTCTGTTGGTAGATGATATGTTCATTGCATTAAAAAGTCATTCCAGAATGCATCAGTACTAGAATACACATATTGAATAGTGCGTGTAGGAATGTTCCCAACAACGCGACCCTGCCGGTGCTTCCTTTTTGAATCATATAGATATAATCAGGTTGTAAAGCAGCTACGAAGAAGGTTGCTGGAATATTGTACTTCGCAAGTACATCTAATAGACGTTGTGTATGTGCACTTGGTCATCATCAAATGTTAAATAAATTGTTTTATTGTCTTCTGCTTGAATCTGATTTGGCGGAAGATTTTTGGTAGCGCAGTACTCACGCCGTACAGTTGTTTCTTACAGCAGGAATCCTTGCATGTATATGAGTGTATAATCACCAGGAGTGTTAACACGACACCACCATTAACGACTGTATTGCAGTGACATTCCATCTCAAATCATCGATTGCACGTATAAGAATCCGTCAAATTCATTTCACTGAACCCAGGTCATCATCATTACCACCAACGAGTGTAATTACAGGCTCCTACGATCGTCGGTGATAATCTTGCGCTCTTCAGTAGCTTTATTAGCCATGAGAGTCAATGACTTTATACGTTACAACACCATCTTTTTCTTCACGTATAACTTTATCCGTTAAATCACCATCGTAATTATCCATTGCAGTATAACCTTCTTCTTCATATGGATGATTGAAGAGGGTATAGCCATCTGGATTTGATGTGAGTGCACTTTTTGGTGGTGTTGTATCTTGTACAACAACTGTACGCTCTTGTGTAGCTTTTTAAACCATCTTTTTCAGCACTATACTCAATTTTATAAGAACCTAATTTACTTGTATCAACAGTACTTTGCTTTTCTACTTCTACCTTTTCACGTAAGAAGGTAAGAATTGTACCTTGTTTATAGGTCAACTGCACCTGATCTTCATAGTTTGATTTATACTCAACAAGTGTTGCTCGATCTCCGTTTATTTCATTACAACTTCCCATTTATTTAGTAATACTACAAGAGTTGCACCAAATAAAAATAAGACAGTCACGAACATCAAAAACTTTGTTAAGGGTTTTTGATTAATTGTTTGTTCATATTGATACTCTCATCATCTATTCTACCATTAATTATAGTAGAGAAAAACCACCAGTTTTGCTACCGGTGGTAAATTAAGATTTTATTTACTAAATAAATCTTTTAGCCTTGTCGAGTAAGCTTTCTCACCAGCTGTCTTAGCTGCGTTAGCTACATTCTGTAAATTATCAAGAAGACCCTTAACGATGTCGTTCTTTCTAACTTCAGCAGCGATACGGTCAAAGTCTTCCTTTGTTAATCCTTCATCATCGCCCATGTCTTTAATACTTCGTTGTTTGCATGAAAGCCTTTAACTTTTCTGGACTCTTTTTAATTCTTCTTCAACTACCTTTGTTACTAGTTCTTGTACATTAATATCTGACATTTTATTTTTCCTTTAGGGTTGAGGATATCATAATGGAAATAAATCTTTATACAAGTGAAACTATTCTGCCTCCGTAAAAGCTTTGTGATGTAATTGGAAAACGTATTTCATCCGCATAGAGAAAACTTTCACATGAGAAGTATATTGCTGGATTGTTTCTAATATTCTAGGCATTTGATCATCTGCGTTGCCTGGTTGAATACGATCAACAATAGAAACTTCAATCATACCAAAAGCAGGATTATGCAAAAATACTTATCATGCCATTCAGAATCTGCTAGAAGTACATTGTATGCATGTTTTACTTTTTCATTTTGTGATACAAGCCAAAGTTCAATACCAAGAGTATGATGATCTAATGCGATGATAAACTTTAGATAGCGGTCATATAAAAACGCATCATGAATAGAGAAGTAACTGTAATCCATAAACCCAGGTGTAATTTCACTGAAGTGAACATAGAAGGGATAGAATTATGTAACTTTGTAAAATAGTTCATGATTTCGATATATGCGACTTGTAAATCACCTTGATTTACTACTTTTTGATAGGTATCAAGATAATAGTTCATATCTTTTGGCATAGCATCAACCTCCACATAATCAGATTATACTTCATAACTTTAAGATTATATGGTTTTATCATACCCTCATCATTCATATATATACAAAGAACGGAGGTTCATTCTATGAATTTTGATAAATTAAAAAAATAACAGCCGTAATATTCTAAAATCAATCGGACCTATTATCCTTCAGTTAGCTATCTATAACGTAGTTTCAGATATTGTAGTAGGGTTTGGATATAGTTTCTTTACAGAGGAACAAATTGAAAGCACTTTAGCAACTATTTCTTTGATACAGTTATCTGCGTGGTTACATGTATCTTACTATTCTTTGTGTTCTATTTTTACTTTCTAGAAAGAAGACAGGTCTTGATCTAGCAGATGCTAAGATGCCTAAGTGGTTGATTATTCCATTTGCAATCATTATTACACTTGGTATGGGTTTAGTTAGTTCACTTTGGCTAGACTTTGCATATACACAACTTGCAAATGTACCATTTGTTGCACAGAGTGTAGAAAGCTTTGACTCTGCTTGGTCAACAATAGGTGAAGACCCATATATCTGGGTATGCTTATCTGTTGTTATCTTTGGCCCAATCGCAGAAGAACTCTTATTCCGTGGGATTATTCATAACTCCATTAAGAAGGTATGTAACCCATATGTAGCGATTGTATTATCTGGATTGATGTTCGGTATTTGGCATGGAGAATTTGTACAGAGTGTTTATACAACATTCTTTGGTATTGCATTAGCAGTGGTATATGAATACAGTGGTTCTCTTTGGGTACCAATCGGTATGCATATCTTGAACAACTTTACATCCACATTACCACCAGCACTTGATACAACTTCCACATACTTGCTGATTACACGTTTAGAAGAAATTAGTTTACTACCTACAATACTATTACTCATCTATATGATTTATGCTATCCATAAAAAGGAGAAAGAAAACCATGAAATTAATTCTGTATCATGCTAATGCGATGATGAAAGAAAATTGCCGAGAATTGGGCAAAAGAAAATCAGATTGAAGTAACAGTATTATCAGAATTATTGACTGCAGAAAGTGTAAAACTTGCAAAGGGATATGATGGTATCATCAACTCTCAAGCTGCAGGTACTATCGATAAAGAAATCTATAGCACATTACGTGAGTATGGTATTCGCCAGATTGCGTTAGTGAGTGCAGGATATGAATTATATGATTTAAAACTCGCAACAGAAAATAACTTAGTGATTACAAATGTTCCTAGTTACTCACCAGAATCGATTGCGAATATACAGTATTAACTGGTTTGAATCTTGTTCGCAATAACAATACTATCATCGCTAACGTTGCAAAAAACGACTTCCGTTGGCAACCATCTATCTGTGGAAGAGTTATGGGAGATATGAAAGTAGCGATTATTGGAACTGGTAGAATTGGTCAAATTACAGCAAAAATTATTCCATGGGTTCGGATGTGAACTTGTTGGATTTGATCTATATCAGAATGAAGGTATCAAGAGTATCCTGACATATAAAGACTCTATTGAAGAAGCAGTTAAGGATGCAGATATCGTTTCCATTCATATGCCAGCAACCGCAGATAATCGTCATTGCTTTAACTATGAGATGTTTCAGAAGTTTAAGACAGGTTCTATCTTACTAAACATGGCAAGAGGCTCTATTGTTGATACAGAAGGGTTACTAAAGGCTTTAGATGAAGGTATTTTAGCTGGTGCAGGTATTGATACTTACGAGTATGAAATGCCATATATCCAAAAGGATTACCAGGATAAGCTAATCGAAGATGAAGTATTTGCACGTCTAGTACATCACCCACGTGTAATGTATTCTCCACATATTGCCTACTTTACAGATGAAGCAATTAAGAACCTTGTAGAAGGTGCATTAAACGCTGCTGTTGAAGTGATTACAACAGGTACATCTAAATCTAGAGTAAACTAGGCATATGCTTTGTATTTTTAGTTAGTTATGACTATCATAAAGAGTACGAGGTAAAAGAAAATGAAAAAATTATTGATTCTTGCTTTATCATTGTTTTTGGCTGGCTGTATGGTTACTAAGACAAGTGAAACATCCGGTAGCTACAAAACAATTTCATCAACAGAAGCTCAACAAATGATCGAAGACAATAAGGATGCTCTCATCCTTGATGTTCGAACAGCTGCTGAGTATGAAAGTGGACATATCCCTAATGCAGTAAATCTTTCTAATGAAGATATTCAAGCAGGTAAGGTAGATAGCTTAAAGGATAAGTCACAACTCATTATGGTATATTGCCGTAGTGGTAATCGTAGCCGTCAAGCAGCACAGAAACTAGCTGAACTTGGCTATACAAATGTTGTAGACTTTGGTGGTATCCAAAGTTGGCAAGGAGATATTGAAAAGTAAAAACTGGTCAATCGACCAGTTTTCTTTATGATAAATGCTCAGTTTTAGAGATTTCCTTTTCGTGTTGTAAAGCAAACCAGAGTTTTGTGCCATCACCGATTTCATCTGCTTCTAAGCGTATTGGTGTAAAGTTTAACTTATCCATGATACTTGCATTGACTAGACGTCGAGGTTCATCAACCTCGAAAGAATAGTAATAGGGTTCTGGCTTTGTATCAGGTCCATACTGTGCAATATCGGGATCTAATGCAATGGCAGTATATAAATCAGTATTCTCGTATGAATAACGTAATGCATGGTCTTTAATCATTTGTACCATGTTACGGAATATTGATTGTCTACGATAAGCAGTGGTTACATATGCATTTGTAATTAGTAAAGCTTCTCCTGAAACTAATAGGGAGGAGCTTTTTTGTTTGGTGGATAAGTAAATGTCAGGGAAGTAATTACCACAAAGACAATAATGTTCAAGACAAGTCCAATCAGATTCATCTGCACAGAAGTTAAATACATTCTCATTGGTTAATAGTGTATCCATGGATGCATGTAATCCCGAGATATCCGCGATAATCGTGGCATCTTCATACACAAGTATTGTGATACGTTCTAATACATTACTATCAATTTCAGTCACATGTTTAATCTCTTTGCCATCTGATAACATCACTGGTAAAGCAAATAAACAGTATACATACCTACCAATAGGTAAAACAGAATAATAGTCAGAATGAATATCATACCAACTTAAAAAGAATATCCGTATCATCAGGTAAATATTTTCTCTAATCGAGTGAATGCTTTTTGTTAAGTATGTTAGTGATAGTTTATCCATGTATGCATTGTAACATTATTATTTATATTTGTATGGAGAGTACTGAATTTATAAGTATAAAGATAGTAAGTAGTCATAAAAATATTGACACCAAATATGACACCAAATATACTATGGAGGAAGATGAATGTCTAAATGGGATAAACTTTTAAATAGGATTTTATCTTTTATCTAAAGATATGCGTTTTCAGGAGTTGAAAAAGGTATTGAGTACTATGGATATCAAATGACAGCACCTTCAAGTGGTAGCAGTCATTATACTTTTCGTAAATCAGGTAAAAATCCTATTACAATTCCAAAACATGAACCTATTATATATATGTTGAAATGGTTCGAAAGATAGTAGAGGAGGGTCTTAATGAATACAATTGAGTATTACCTACAATGTCCATATCGTTTAGAGATTATTCCTGATGTAGATGAAGGTGGATATGTCGCAAGCTATCCTGAACTAAATGGATGTATTACAGTTGGTAAAACGTTAGATGATGTTGTTAAGAATGCTGAAGATGCTAAAAGGGAATGGCTTATTGCGGCTTTAAATAGTAATATCACTATTCCAGATCCAACTACTCTAGAATATTCTGGGCAGTTTTAAGTTACGTCTTCCGAAGAGTCTTCATCGATCTTTTGGCTCAACACTCTAAAGAAGAGGGTGTTAGTATGAATCAATATTGCGTATATCTATTATCAAAAATGACGCAATCAAAAATTGTAAATAGCATATTAAAAGCCAGATTAGCTGGCTTTTTGTGTTTAGTTATTTCTGTCTTTCATTGTTGGGAATAAGAGTACGTCACGGATGGAGTCTGTTCCTGTTAACAACATTACGAAGCGGTCGATACCGAAGCCGATACCACCTGTTGGAGGTAGACCGTATTCAAGTGCCTCTACGTAATCTGTATCCATCTCGTTAGCTCTCATCATCACCAAGTTCTTTTGCCTTGAGCTGAGCTTCGAAACGTTCTCTTTGATCGATAGGGTCGTTTAAGCTCTGTGAAGGCATTATCCATTTCAATACCATTTACTAATAGCTCAAAAACGATCTGTGAAACGTGGATCTTCTGGATTCTTCTTTGCAAGTGGTGAAATTTCAATTGGGTGACCATATACGAATGTTGGTTGAACAATCTTATCCTCACAGAATTCTTCGAAAGAATAGGAGATGATGATGTCCAACTGTCATCTGGTGTGGTTCAACTGTAATGTGGTGTTCTTGTGCAAGCTTGTATGCTTCTTCAACACTCATTGGTTGCCAGAAGTCAACACCAGTTACTTCCTTAACAGCATCTACCATGTTCCATCTCTTGAATGGAGCCTTTAATGAAATATCCTGACCCATGAACTTGAAGTCTGTTGTACCACAAACCTCTAATGCAACATGTTCGAATAAACCTTCGTTTAATTCCATCATGCCTTCAAGGTCTGTGTATGCACAATATGCTTCCATTGTTGTAAATTCTGGGTTGTGCTTGAGGTCCATACCTTCATTACGGAAGATACGTCCAATTTCATATACTTTTTCAAGTCCACCAACGATTAGTCTCTTTAGTGGTAATTCAGTAGCGATACGTAAATAGAAGTCCTTATCTAATGCGTTATGGTGAGTGATAAATGGTCTAGCATTTGCACCACCTAGGATTGGCTGTAAGATAGGTGTTTCTACTTCAAGATAGCCTTGGCTATCCATGTAACGACGGATTGCGCTTACGATACGTGGACGTAAGATTGCAATCTTACGGGATTCATCATTCATGATGAGATCGACATATCTTCTGCGGTAACGTTCTTCCTTATCCTGTAAACCATGGAACTTATCTGGAAGAGGGCGTAGTGCCTTGGAGAGGTGAGTATACTCATGTGCTTCTACGGATAATTCACCAGTCTGTGTCTTGATAACTGTACCACGAATACCGATGATATCACCTAAGTCGCTTGCCTTAAATAATTCATAGATTTCATCGCCAATGATACGCTTATTGATAACTACCTGAATCTTGCCTTCACGGTCTAAGAGGTGAATAAAGCCTAACTTACCCATTCTTCTCTTTTGCATGATACGTCCAGCGATGGAAACTTCAGCGTGTAAGCTTTTCAATTCTTCAGCGCTCTTTTCGCTATATTCGTCTTTAATCAACTGGGAGTTGCTTGTACGATTGAATGCTTTACCAAATGGGTCAATACCTTGTTCGCGTAAGGCGTTCATCTTTGCAATACGTACTTCCTGTTGGTCTGTTAAACGAACTTCTTCAACAGCTTTGACAAGTTTCTTTGCATTCTCCTTGATTGCTTGCTTTGTACTCTCAAGTGCAGCTTGTGCTTCTTCTAATGCTTTTTGTCTTTGAGCGAGTTCCTTTTGGAGTTGCTCAGTAATGATGTTCTTTTCTTCTGCCATATGATGACCTCCTTTTCATATAAAAAGCTCTACGTCAAGGGACGAGAGCTTGTTCGTGGTACCACCCTAATTTACAGTATCTAATACCGCCTCATTTTTGATTGTTAACGCGATCGCGGAATGACTCAGGGAGTCCTTGTCAACATATATCCTCTCTGTTTCACTTTCACCATCAGAAACTCGCTGTAAGATACTTTATATGTTCTATCTCCGTCGTTGTCCTTCAACACGCATAGTGTAACAATTTTTTATCAAAACTGCAATCAACTTTACTGGTTTTCTTCAGTGTTTTCTGGTTCTTTTTGATAAAAAGTTTGTTTACGATAATACCTAGTATCAATGCACAAGCTATAGATGTGATTGTAATCTTACTGAAGCTTAGTGATAATCCACCGATACCTGAGATTAAGATACTTGAGATAACGAATAGGTTTTTTGTTGTGGTCTAAGTCAATCTTTTGAACCATCTTTAATCCACTTACAGCGATAAATCCGTAGAGGGCCATACATACGCCACCCATAACACATGCTGGGATAGTGGAGATAAATGTAACAAATGGTGTGAAGAATGAGATTAAGATACATTCAATTGCAGCACCGATAATTGTTAATACAGAAGCGTTCTTTGTGATGGCCACACAGGCTACGGATTCACCATATGTTGTATTTGGACATCCACCGAAGAATGCTCCAATGATAGAACCAACACCATCACCAAGTAATGTTCTATCTAAACCTGGATCTTTTAATAAATCTCTTTCAATAATACTTGAGATATTCTTGTGGTCCGCAATATGTTCTGCAAATACGACGAAGGATACAGGGATGTACGCTACTGCGATTGTTCCAATATAGCCAAGGTCAATATCCTTAATGCCTTCTAGTGCTGTAATAAATGTGAAGTCTGGAATCTTGAAGAATGTTGAGAAGGAAATACCATTTGCGAATAGATCAACTATAGGTTGATAGTTAAGAATCTGCATTGGTTCATAACCTGTTTGCACACCGATAAATGTTAGGATAGCGGCTACGATATAACCGGCTAGGATACCAATGATAAATGGAATCATCTTCGCATGGGATTTACCGTAAGTACTTGCAATCATTACACCAAGTAGGGCAAATGATACCAACTAGTACAGCAAACTGTGTTCTTTCACCAGTTAAACTACTTGTCTGTAAATCACCAACTGCATTGGCTGCTAGTGATAAACCGATAATTGCAACTGTAGGACCAATAACAACTGGTGGCATGATGCGATTTACCCAATCAACACCAGATACGCTCAATGAATAGTGCAATTACGACATATACAAGTCCTGCAAACGCTGCACCAATAATGAGTCCAACATATCCAGCTGCTACTGTAGTAGCACCAGCAAACGCAGCGGACATCGAACCAATAAACGCAAAAAGAAGAGCCCAAAAATACCGGGCTCTTCTTACGAGTGAATGCAACATAAACAAGGGTACCAACACCGGCACCAAAAAGAGCAGCAGCGGTATTCATACCGTTTTTGATGATGAGAGGTACTGCGATTGTTGCGTCCATAATTGCTAGCAACTGTTGGAGATGCAAAAATAACTAATTGATGAAACTGTGGTTTGTCTTCAACTTTATAAATCAATTTCATATGAAATTCCTCCCTTTAGTTAGGTATGATATCAAATGCATAATAGATTTACAATAATGAAATTTATTAATTTTTAAACTTTTTCTATAATATGAATTATAATAAAAACAGTTAGATAATTCGGAGGTGAATTATATGAAAAAAAGTTGCAGCGTTTTTCGATATTGATGGAACAATTTATCGTGAAGGTTTGATTACGGAAGTATTCAAAAAGATGGTAACGCATGAGATTGTCTCCGCATCTCGTTGGACAGATGAAGTAAAACCCGCTTATATGGCATGGGATCGTCGTATGGGTGATTATGATAATTACTTACAAAAGATGGTAGAAATCTTTTAAAAGAGACCACAAAGGAATCTCTGCTGTACATATTGAACATATTGCACAGAAGGTTATCGAGCAAAAAGGTGAACGTGTTTACCAGTTCACGAGAAAAGAGATTGAACGTCATCGTAGACAAGGGACATCTGTTAATTGCGATTTCTGGTTCACCAGAACCACTTGTTAAAGAGATGGCTGAGAAGTATAAGTTTGATGACTTCCGTGGTACACAATACCTAAAGGATGCACAGGGAATCTACACAGGTGAAGTTGTTCCTATGTGGGATAGTGTCTCTAAAAGAAAAGGCAATCCTGACATTACAGAAGAAGTATGACTTAGACTTGCAAGCATGTTATTCCTATGGAGATACGAATGGTGACTTTACAATGTTTAAGAATACAGGTCATCCATGTGCTATCAATCCAACACGAGAATTATTACACCGTATCCAAGAAGATGAAGAGTTATGCAAGCGCATGCGTGTTGTAGTAGAAAGAAAAGACGTTATTTATAACATTGATATCAATAATTTACATCTAGAGTAGAAGGATAAAGAAATGAGTCGACAGGAATTAATCAACCAACTACAAATATATCAACCATGGAACGAACAAGAAGAAGCTGATCGCAAAGTCATGCTGGAGTTATTACACACAACGGATGATATCTTTTATCGTACCAACTTACTGGCACATTTTACTGCATCTGCGTGGGTGTTAAATAAAACACATACACATGTACTGATGGCATTTCATAATATCTTTCAGAATTATGCTTGGCTTGGTGGACACGCAGATGGAGAAGAAGACCTCCTTTCTGTTGCCCTAAGAGAAGTAAAAGAAGAAAGTGGAATTCATACTGTTAAACCAATCAAAAGAAGATATCTTTTCGCTAGAGACGATTGAAGTAAATGGACATGAGAAAAATGGTAAGTATGTCCCAAGTCATCTGCACTTAAATGTCACTTATCTATTAGAGGCTGATGATACAGAGAGTTTACATATCAAGCAAGATGAAAATAGTGCAGTCAATTGGTTTCCAATTGATCAAGTGATTAATGTTGTATCATGAGCCATGGATGGTAGAACGTATCTATAAAAAACTCAATCAAAAACTGAAAGAAGGCAATTATGAAGGTTAATTTACTAGATGTCATCGACGCAATTGATACAGTTAGTGAAAGATGAAACCTATTTTTTATAGTATTCAGGATGAAGAAATTGTATATGCACTAGATGATAGTGAAGATGATAAATTCTTTATTCCACTTCCTACAAAAGAAGAAGTAAATGATTATCAAAATATGGTTAACTTTACAGAGACAATTGAAGATGATAAAAAACGTGATTGGTTTGAGAATGCAATCCATGGCAAAAGGTGCTTTTTAGACGCTTTCGTGCTACACTAGAGCGCTTTGGCATGGAAAACAGAATGGTATGACTATCTAGAGGCCAGTCACGAGGAACTTGCAATTGAGTGGTGTGAACAACACGGAATTGTCTATGACACATCAGTACGACATGAAGAAGTAGATGATGATTGGGATGAAGAGGATGTCGTTGTTGAGAAAGAACCAGTCAAACAGGTACAGATACCACTACGTTTTGTACGTATTGATGAAGATAACTATATGAGTGCGTTATCACTCTGTGATACTTACCTCCAAGAGCTCGATCGATACGCAGGATTATCCACTTCAAGTGATTATGACCGTGCACAAAATTATCTAGAAGAAGCACTGGAAGAAAAAGATATGTATGTACTCAGTGATCACGGTCGATTCATTGCCATGGCAATCTGTAGAATGAATGGTTGTGTAACAACGATTACAGACTTATGTGTTGTCAAAGACAAACGTCGAAGTGGTGTGGCTCGTAAGCTTTATTAGCGAGATTCAAAAAACAGGAAGTTCAACCACTTCAATTTTGAAGTACCAACAAATAATCCAAAACATGCATGCATTCTTGCAGGCAATTGGCTATGCAAAAATCATTTCATACAACATATATAAATAAAAAGGAAATCGAAAGATTTCCTTTAATTTAGATTATTTAAATATCTTACAAGTCTTTGACCAATACCATATAATTCAGCACTACCGTTATTGTTGTTTGCACTGATACAGAAGGAATAACGATCTGTAAATCCCATCATATAGCTATGGATACGATTATTTGCACATTCTGCAGTACCGGTTTTAGCATATACCATGCCATAACTACTTTCTGTTAAACCATATTCTAAGGCAGCACTATGCATATATTCCTTCAGTTTCTCATTAACACTGTGAGTTGTGGTTGTGCTTAAGGAATTCTTTGAGGAACGATAGAGAGTTCTTCCATCTGATTGAATGGACTTTACAATATGTGGTTGTAACATTACACCATCATTTGCGATTGCTTGTGCCATCATCGCAATATGAAGGGAGTGATTGTTGTATTTCCTTGACCAAATGCTGTCTGTGCAAGTTCAGCGTTATCGTTGTTGCCGATGTTGTAACTGGAATGAATGGTATCTAGATATAGGAATGGTAATATCTTTTCCTACCATAAGGCATTCATCATCTTAGTGAGTTTATCTGCGCCACACGGATTCCCTAAATCCGCAAAATAACAGTTACAGGATTTCGCAAGGGCTGTATTCATATCAATGGTGCCGAATACTTGATTTTGGAAATTGGTAATCACAAAGTCACTACCTGCAGGAATGTAACTACCAGTATCGTTAAACTGTAAGAAGCTATCGTCTAGATTTTCATCTTCCTGCATGGTTAGGGCAGCTGCTGCAGTAATGACTTTAAAGGTACTACCTGGTGGATCTTTTTCGAAGGTTCCACGACGGAATTGTGATTCCGCAATATTACTTGCAAGCATACTATCTGGGATCATTCACATTAAAGTCTACTGTACTCTGCGAACTCAAACAGAGGATTTCTCCTGTTTGATTATCTATACGGTAATACTTCCTTCCATACCATCTAATAATTGATAGGCATAGTTTTGTAATTCTGTCTTTGTAGTCAGTTTTACAAGTGCTCCTTGATTGTTTTGATCAAGGTGAAAGAGGAGATAGTCTTTTAGATTGCCGCGTAAGCTCATAACTATTTTTGGCGATGCTCATTGACGGAATAATAACCAAGTAGCCATGCATAACTTAGATTTTTGTGGATAGTCTGCAGTCGCTCTTGTCTCTACTGCCGCATTACCAAGAATGGTATTTCCATCACGGTCAATGATAGTCCCTTCAATCGCATAGGATTTAATCGCATCGTAAATAATCTGATATTTTTGTTTTATTTGCGTTTGCATTAATACGTGGATTGATTAAATACTTATAGGCAAAAATGAGGTAAACATCAAACTGACAATGATACATCCGACTTCTACGAGTCGTATTCTAGTCATTGAGATCGATTCTGGAGAACGCTTGTTCGTCATCGTTGTCGTCACCTCCTTGTTTGAAATCATCATTTTCAAATTCTTCTTCACGCTCTGACATCTGTAGTAATATTCCCGCAAAGAAGAAGACGATTGCTTGATAGGTTCCACCACGTGATAAAAATGGAATCAGGTAAACCCTGCAAGTGGAATGATATTACATGAACCTAGTATCACAAGCATCGCTTGCATAAATAATAGGACTGTTGCGCCATACGCTACAACCGCATCTTGCTTATCTGTCTGTATCAAACGTCGACTTAACTCACTACCACGAATACCTACTTGAAGTAATAGGAATACAACGATAAAGCCTAAAGGCATACCAAACGAATTGACTAATGTCACAAAAGCCATATCACTTTCAGGAACTGGAATCGCTGTAAAGTTAACAGTATTACCAAATAATCCAGACATCCATAATGCGCGCTTTCCTTGGAATAATTGGTAACCTGCACCATATGGGATCAGAGTTGATATTTGCGGTAATCGAGAAACGTAAATAGATTTTACGAACAATAGGCCAAAGATTCGAGTAATCGCATTTAGGTTTCCTGCAGCTGCACTAGGCGCAATAATCTTATAGAGCATAAATAAGATTACAATCGAAGAAATTGTCGCAATCGCTATTGTTAAAAGATAGATTCTCTTTTTTCTGCCTTTCTCCATGAAAATATACAACATGGAAAGGTGCTAAGAAATAGAGAATATAGAATGAACCAAGCTCATGAATCAAGACAGATCCAATAAAGTTAATGATGAAGAATACACTAGAAAGAATTAAAATCGAACGATTTGAATAAGTCTTTCTAGCAGAGAATACTGAACTATAGAAAAGAATAGCAGTAATCTTAGCAAAGTCAGTTAACTGTAACGATATAGAACCAATCTTAATCCAAGCAGTTGTGCCATAGCCATTTGTATCCTGTCCAAAGAATAAAAGGGCTATGTAAAGACAGGCAGATACTATCAATAAGAAATAGGTTGTGTAGTTAAAGTTCAATGCTTTCCGTATCAAAGCGATACATGAGGATTAGAACAATCGCTATCGCAAGACCTGCAAAATACTTAATGATACTAAATTGTGAAATTACTTGGTATTGCGCATCGATAATGACTTGTAACGCAATTCCAATCGCCGCAAGTCCTGTAAATGCCGCAAATAAACGCATATCTGCAGCTTTTGTTATAGAAATACGTACCAGCGAAAGCAATCACCAACAATAAAGGTACTAAAGTTGTTAAATATTGAATGCCAGCGTTCATTGATTTCAAAAAGACAAATCCACCTAATAGAAATGTAAACAGGATGGCAGTTATCATCCATATCGCATCCTTACCAGAACGTGTATCGATTTCTTCCGTTTCTAGGGAAAGGTTCTTTTTAAAAACATAGTATGCTCCTTGATATGAATAAGAATAACTTTTTAAAGAAAAGTCGCAAGTAAACGAAAAAATAAGAGTCACAGTATCGAATTTTTCATAGTGAAAAGGCTATACTGATGTTAAGCGATTTTCAAAAATAATATCATCATAAGGAGGATACATCATCATGGAAAAAGACACTATTTGGAAAGAAATCAAGTGAGGAAGATATCTATCTCTATAGCTTAGAAAATGAGAAATTTAAAGGTACAGGTAACGGATTATGGTGCTACACTTGTTGCCTTTATTGATAAAGAAAGTGGTAAGGATATTGTGCAAGGATATACAACTGCAGAACAATACCAAATGGAGGATACATTCTTAGGTGCTTCTGTAGGAAGAACTGCTAACCGTATATGGAAAAGGGAAAGTTCTCCTTAAATGGAAAAGAATACACATTATTTATCAATAATAATGGTAACTGCAATCATGGTGGTAAAGAGGGCTTTTGATAAGAAGATGTACACAGTCACTTCGACAGAGGACTCAATTACATTTTCTCGTGTATCCCCAGATGGTGAAGAAGGATACCCTGGTAATCTAGACTATGCAATTACATATCGTTTATCTAATCAAGGCTTTCATATCGAAACAACAGCCACTACTGACCAAGATACCTTTATTTGCATATACCAATCATGCATACTTTAATCTAAGTGAAAGTGAGTCTATTCTTGATCATACTCTCGTCATTCCTACAGATTACTATGCATTATTAGATGAAACATGCTTAACAAAGCCAGAATTTCAAGCAGTAAATAACACTGCCTTTGACTTCCGTCAGGCAAAGAAGATTGGACAGGATATTAACCTTGATGACATACAACTTACATATGGCAAAGGTTACGATCATCACTTCCCAATTCCAAATGAAGGATTACGTACAATGGCAATTCTTTCTGATGGAAAGCTAGAACTAGAAATGGCATCGGATTATCCAGGTTTTCATCTATATACAGCCAACTGGTTAAATGGTGCAAGTGGTAAATATGGACATCATTATCCAGAGAGAAGTTCTGTATGTTTAGAAGCAGAATATCTACCGAATGGTATTAACTATCCAGGTATTGAGCCAAAGCCTATCATTCATGCAGGCCAAACACAAAAAAACATCGTATCGACTTTTTGGTTCGACATGTGAAATAGAGAGAAAAATGACTTATAATAAATATGTAGTAATAGGAGGCACAACATGGCAACAGTCAATGAATTAGATAAAAAGCGGATGTTAATGAAAAGAGATACAGATGAGCTAGTACGTGTACATGAATACAACGCAGCATCTTCATGGCGTGCGACATACCATGTACAACCAGTTACTGGTTTAATGAATGATCCGAATGGATTTACTTACTGTAACAAGAAGTGGCATCTATTCTATCAATGGTTCCCATTTGGTCCAGTTCATGGCTTAAAGCACTGGTACCATGTTACAAGTCCAGATTTAATTCATTGGGAAAATCGTGGTGTAGCACTCTTACCAACAGGAAAATATGAAAATAGTGGCTGTTATAGCGGTTCTGCAATCAGCGAAGGAGATACAATCTACTTTGCTTATACAGGAAACTATCGCGATGAAAACCGTGTACGTAGACCTCACCAGCTTCTAGCAACTCTAGAAGGTGATGAACAATACACAAAGGCAATGCGTCCATTGATTACACCAAATGAAAACTATACTGAACATCAACGTGATCCAAAGATTGTACGCATTGATGATATGTACTACATCTTCTTAGGTGCTCAGAATAAACAAGATCAGGGTGTTATTCTGGTTTATTGTTCTGATTCCATTTTGACAGATTGGAAATTCCTTGGAGAACTAAAAGTAAAAGGCTATGAGAATGGCTTTGGCTACATGGTTGAATGTCCTGATGTACAAAAGATAGGATTACATGATGTACTCATCTTTAGCCCACAGGGAATTGAACCAAGTAAAGATGAATTCCGCAATAAGTTCAATAGCGTCTATTTAATTGGTGATTTAGATTTAGAAACTCTAACATTTACACCAGATGGACCTATGCAAGAGCTTGACCGTGGTTTTGATTTCTATGCACCACAATGTGCTTCACAGAATATTTATTCTGATTGTTCAATCATGTCCGCATGGTTTGGTGTTCCAGATTATACATATCCACCAACAGATGAAGAAGGTTGGTCAGGTTTACAAACCTTTACACGTGAGTTAACGATACACAAAGGTAAGCTCTATCAAACTCCAGTAAGAGGATTTGAATCTTTGAAGAAAGATGAACTCTTCTGTGCTAAGAATGGTGAAATCATCAGTGATAACTTACACGGACAAATGCCAAATAGTGCAATCATCCGTATTGAAAATCCTGATGCTGAATCATTAGATTTAAATCTATTCTCACGCAACTACGTTATCGCAAGAGGATTTGCGATTTCCTACGAAAAGTATACAAAGCGTTTACGTATCGATCGTTCTGATTTAACAAATCAGTTAAATGTAGAATATGGTACAGACCGTCAAATCATCTTGGAGAATGGTTTAACTTCAATGGATATCTTCGTGGATCGTAGTACAGTAGAAATCTTCGTCAATGAAGGTGAATATGTATTATCTGCTCGTATCTTCCCAACCAAGGAAGAACATATGATTCGTAGTGGTGGCAAAAAACCCTCAATCTATCAATCTGGAGTACAGAGCCATCTGTTGATGACGCACCAATATTCTTCGCAGAAAATCAATAAAGCAGGGAAACCTGCTTTTTTCAATGAATGGTTGGAAAATATCAATGAATCATCAATGAACAGTTGTACTATTAATCTATAAGATGTTTCTAGGAGGTGTAGTATGACACTAGGAAAAACAATTAAACAATTGCGGAAAGAAAACATTCTTATCCCAAGAACAACTTGCCGCAAAACTTAACATCACTGCACAAGCAGTCTCAAAAATGGGAGAATGAAGAATCTTATCCAGATATTTTATTCTTGCCAAAAATCGCTGCGATATTTGGCGTCAAGATTGATGAGCTATTTGACTATCAAGCAGAAAGTGCCTATCAACAGATTGAATGTATGCTAGAGAAAGAGCGTTACTTTACAAACACAGAATTTACAAAATCAGAAAATTTCTTATTAGAACAACTATCCACAAACCCAAATGATTTACATGCATTAACAGTACTTGGTGATTTGTATCATGAATATGCAAAACGATTAGATGAAAAGGCAGCCACATATACCAAACAAGCAATTATGATCAATCCAGATAATAAGGATTTACATAATACATTTCATAATGCAATGCATGGTGGTAATCTTGACTGAATGTCGCAAACCACAGCGAGCTGATACAGTTTTACCAGAATTTCATTCAAGAACATCCAACCATCACACGTGCATATTTGTATCTATTAGATAATTTGATTGATGATGGTAGACTTGATGAAGCTACTAAAGTACTAGAAAGACGTAGGACAGTCATTCAAGATTGTTTTAATGATTTCTATCGCTTGTTAATTCACGAGTCATCAAATGGCTTTCAAGCGACGCGCAAAGAGTATGATATGTATCTAGAAGAAAATCATGAGTGGCAAGCATATTTTTCGGTTGCAGGTAGATATGCTAGTCACGGTGAGTACGAAAAGGCAATCACTTTATTTGAGAAGTCTTTTGAGCTACAACCAAAGCCACGTTATATTGATCATCTAGAATCCAATGCACAACTATATTTACGCATGTACAAAAAGAATGAAGCGATACATGCGTACAAACGTGAATTACAGTTATTAAAAGAGGAATGGCATCAAGATGATTCTGCAGATGTACAAAGAGTGAAGGCTTTATTAACAAAGTGTAATTGAGAATAAAAATGGATTGACCATATTGGCCAATCCATTTTTATAGTTCTGTAGATTTATTTTTCTGATTGAGACGTTCTTTGGCAACCGATAACATTAACTTAATACGGTTTTCTTGGTTAACCTTTGTAGCACTAGGGTCATAGTCAACAGCAGTGATATTTGCGTTTGGATATTTTGCACGGATACGATTGACGACACCTTTACCAGCAATGTGGTTTGGTAAACAACCGAATGGCTGTGCACAGACAATATTTTCATATCCTGTTTCAATTAACTCAATCATTTCGGATGTTAATAGCCAACCTTCACCCATCTTAACTCCAAGAGAGAGGATACCCTCCGGTTTTTTCATTAATTCCTTAAAGGACATAGGACCATGGAAGCCTGCGCTGTCCATGGCTTTCGCCATGGCGATACCTATGTTATCTAAGAAAGCTAAGATAAGATCAGCGACTTTACGTTTTACAAAAGGACCACCATAAATCTGTACGTCTAATGTTGCGTTAGCAACGCAGTATTCGATATATCCCATAAGACCAGGCATATTTACTTCACAATCCTGTGATTCTAGGAAGGCGACTAAGTCATTGTTTCCCATTGGAGAGAACTTAACATAGATTTCTCCTACAACACCAACTTTTACTTTTGGTGTGCGATTGACTGGAATTTTCGCAAAGTCATTTGCGATGTCTTTGAAGCGACGCTTCATAGAGAAGATGGTGTAGTTCTTATTGTGGTTTAGCCAATCCTGTACTTGTGCTGTCCACTTGGCAACACAAGCAGCCGCATCACCCTTGTTAATTTCATACGGCTTTACTTGATTGTGTAATGCCGCAATTAAGTCACCGTATTCTGCTGCAGCTAAAACTTTAAGTAGAAGACGGAAACTCAGTGGCATAGAGGATCCTTTTTCAAGACCTGATGCATTCTGTGATGCGACAGGGATATAATCATATCCTGCTTTTACAAGTGCTTTACGTAACTTTTAATGTAGTTAGAAGCACGACATCCACCACCTGATTGAGAAATCAATAGGGCAGTGTGCTGTAGGTCATATTTACCACTGTTTAGGGCATCTAAGAACTGACCGATAATTAATAATGCTGGATAACATGTATCATTGTGTACATACTTTAAACCAAGCTGGGCAACTTCTGCACCAGAGTTTTCTAGCATGACAATACGATAGCCTTCACTTTCCATGGCAGCCTTTATTGCCGCAAACTGCATTGGGGCCATGTTAGGCGCAAGAATCGTATGCGTTTTTAACATGTCTTTTGTAAAGTTGGGTGTCATGTATTCCATTAGGCTTGTTCCTTTCTTTCGTCTAGAGCGGCGAATAATGAACGTATACGGATATTGACGGCACCGAGGTTGGTGATTTCATCAATCTTTAACTGTGTATAGAGTTTATTTCCTTCTTGTAAGATTTCCTTTGTTTCATCGGAAGTTACGGCGTCAAGACCGCATCCGAAGGACACAAGTTGGATTAAGTCCATATCTGCATGGTTAATACAGTATTTGGCAGCAGCGTAAAGACGGCTGTGATAGGACCATTGGTTTAAGACAGAAGTATCAAACTTTTGAACTAAGTTAGAGATACTGTCTTCTGTAATGACGCAAGCACCATGTTGAATAATTAACTTATCAATACCATGGTTTACTTCTCGGGTCAATGTGATATGGACGACCCGCAAGAACGATAATACGCTTACCTTCATTGCGAGCTTCTGTAATCATACGCTCTGCTTCTTTACGTGTATCTTCCATATGTTTGCGATATGCAGTATATGCAGATTCAATTGCGTTTTGGATATCCGCAGTCTTTAAATCTGGATAGTACTTCTGCATAATCTTAGGCATCAATCGAACAAAGTCTTTGCGTTGTTCTAGGTTGAGATATTCATAGATGAACTTTGTATTTTCAAGTTCACGAATATTACCAGCTAGAACTTCAGGGTAGTAGGCAACGACAGGGCAGTTATAGTGATTATCACCTAAGCCTTCATCGATGTTGTAACTCATACATGGATAGAAGATGGCATCTACATCTTTCTTGAGTAAAGCCATGATATGACCATGTGTTAACTTTGCTGGGAAACATACTGTATCACTAGGGATAGAGCCTTGACCTGCTTGGTACAACTTACGTTACCAAATGGACTGACAACGACCTGGAAACCTAAGTTTGTAAAGAAGGCATGCCAGAATGGTAAAAGTTCATACATGTTAAGAACCATAGGAATACCAATCTTACCACGTGTACCAGTACCAGGATTTTTCATCAATTGATTGAGTTGTTGTTGCTTGTATGCATATAAGTTGAGGTTATCATCGTTGGATTTACCAGTAACAGGACGATCACAACGGTTACCTGTGATAAAGCGTTTGCCATCCTGGAAGCACACTGACAGTCATCTGGCAGTGGTTACCACAAAGACCACACTGAACGTTTTGAACCTTCTGTGTGAAGTTGTTGAGTTCTTCTAGTGTAAGGATGGAAGAAATTGTGCCAGGCTTACTGTGCTCTTTACCATGTAAAGCAGCACCATAGGCACCCATTAAACCAGCTATATCAGGACGTACAACGTCTACACCCATCTCTTTTTCGAAGGCACGTAATACAGCTTCGTTATAGAATGTACCACCTCGTAGCAACAATCTTCTTACCAAGTTGTTCAGGCTTGAAGTACGAATAACTTTATATAACGCATTCTTAACGACAGAAATGGAAAGACCAGCAGAGATACAGTCAAAGCCTGCACCATCTTTCTGTGCTTGCTTAACGCTGGAGTTCATAAATACTGTACAACGGCTACCAAGGTCAACTGGCTGCTTTGCAAAGAGTGCTTCTTGTGCAAAGTTCTTAACGCTATAGCCAAGTGCTTCAGAGAATGTCTGTAAGAATGATCCACAACCAGATGAACAAGCTTCATTTAAGAAGATGTCAGAGATTGCGCCATTTTCAATCTTAAAGCACTTCATATCCTGACCACCGATATCGATGATGAAGTCTACATCTGGCATAAAGTGTTTGGCAGCTGTAAAGTGTGCAACAGTTTCTACAAGACCAAAGTCAGTATGTAATGCATAAAGTCATTAAAGCTCACCATAACCAGTTGTCGTTACAGATTGAATCTTTAGGTTTGGATGTGCTTCATATAAACCCTTTAAGACTTCAATTACGATAGGTAGTGGGTTACCACTGTTAGATTGATAGTCTGTATAAAGTAGGTTTGCGTTATCATCAATGACCGCAACTTTGATAGTTGTCGAACCAGAGTCGATACCAATATGAACAGGGGCCAGTATTTTCATCAAAGTTCACGCGTGGAACACTAGCCTTAGCATGACGTTTCTTAAATTCGTTATATTCTCTACGTTATTAAATAGGGCAGGTAGACTTGCGTATGTTGCAGTTTTACCATAGTTGGCTAAGCCTTTGACAACATCATCAAACACAACTCTTATCTGCGTAATAAGCAGCACCTAGGGCAACGTATAAAAGACTGTTTTCAGGACAGACACCTTCAATTTTTGAGTGTTTTCGTTGAAACTATCACGTAAGCACTTGGAGAATGTAAGTGGTCCACCTAAGTATAAAATCTTTCCAGAGATCGGACGTCTGGGCAGGCCGGCACATGGTCTGGGTTTACAACTGCTTGCAACAGAAGCCGCAATATCACTGCCAGCACTCTGGTTGATTAATGGCTGACGTCACTCTTTGAATACTCCACAACGAGCCGCAATCGTATACTTACGTGTTGCTTAGTTGAGCAGCCTCATCCATCTCATCGGCACTCATCTTTAATAGGGTAGCCATCTGGTCGATGAAGGCACCTGTACCACCAGCACAAGAACCATTCATACGAACTTCGGTACCATTTGTTAAGAATAAGATTTTGGCATCTTCACCACCAAGCTCGATGATACAGTCAGTACTGCAGGTTTAGGGCGGTTCGTCGCAACGCGTCCGCAAATACTCCTGTACGAAACCAACACCACAACTATCGGTTAATCCCATTCCGGCAGAACCGGAAATCGCAAAGTATGCTTTCTTACCTTTTAAATATGTATCATTTAAAGACGTTAACAGTTCACGTGTTTTTTCAAGAATGTGACTGTAATGTCTTTCATATGCGGAATAGATGATTTGATCTATTCTCATCCAGTACAACGCACCTGATGGTTGTCGATCCGATATCCATACCAATACGCATAGTAGTATCCTCTAAGCTCAAAATGCAAAAAGCCGTGTATGTCCACGCCTTATAATTGTCATTTGTCATCAACCTTTAATAATTTCTAGCTAAAAAACAATGAAAAATGCAATGAGATGTTACAAAAATGAAATATCCAAGCAAGATAAATTGATGTACAATAAAGCAAAATGAAAGGATGAAAAATTATGAAAGCACCATTTTCAGAATATTTAAATACACTTGCGCCAAGTTTAAAACAATTAGTATCTAAACTAGGCAAAGATTATGATTATGTCAGTGTCTTCGACAGATTCTATGGCTTTGCGATTCGCATCTCTCAACAGGTGAAAGTTATTAGTTCTTCCAATCTAACGACAGAACGTGGTAGTGTTGTACGTGTCTATAAAGATGGTTTATATAGCGAATACGCATTTAATCATTTTGATGCGGAATCTATCTGAGGAAACTTACCACAAGATTAAAAAGAACTCGATGCACAACTAGCAGTATTAAAACTTACTAACACTGTTGTATTCAACACAAAGAAGTTAGAGGATGAACCACTCACACTCTTTGTGGAAAAGGAATGCGAACAATTACCTGAAAATACAGATATTGAAAAGTTAGTAAATGACTTAAACTCTTATTCCCTTTGAGGCAATCAGTAAGTGATGAACATGTTGTTGACTGTATGGTGATTGCACAATCCACGCACGTGTCAAAGTTATTCTTAACAGCTAATCGTGATTTACGACAGAGCTGTATATTGCGAAGGGGTAGTCGCACCTATCATCGTAATGGATGGCAAAACGAAATTGGCTATCAAGGATTATCAGCTTTAGGTGGACCTGAAGTATTTACACAACCAAAGGATAAGATTGATTATGCAGTTACATTCGCAAAAGAAGTATTAACTGCTGACCCAATCGAACCAGGTGAATATGAGATTATCACGACACCAGAAGTATCAGGACTTATCGCACATGAAGCGTTTGGCCATGGTGTAGAGATGGACATGTTCGTTAAAAACCGTGCACTTGGTAAAGACTTTATCGATAAGTCGAGTAGGTAGTGAACTGCAACCATGCATGAAGGTACTTTGTGCGAGAACGTAACTTCCTTTGCGTTTGATGATGAAGGAACTCTTGCGGGAGATGTTGTGGAAATCGAAAACGGTATCTTACGCAGTGGTATCTGTGATGCGTTAAGGGCACTACGCTTAGGCGTAAAGCCAACTGGTAACGGTAAGCGTCAAAACTATGAACATAAAGTTTATACACGTATGACAAATACTCTCTTTGATTCCGGTACAGATAAGGTTGAAGATATGATTGCGTCTGTGAAACATGGATACTTACTAGAAGGTATGTCCTCTGGTATGGAAGATCCAAAGCACTGGGGTATTCAATGTATTCTCAAACTTGGTCGGAAATCAAGGACGGCAAGTTAACAGGTAAGATTGTAGGACCAGTTATCATGACAGGTTACGTTACAGAAGCTATTAGGTAATGTTTCGATGGTATCTGGAGACCGTGGTGTCTATGGTTGTGGTGCTTGTGGTAAGGGCCACAAGGAATGGGTTAAAGTCAGTGATGGTGGACCATATTTAAAGACGAAAGGAAGATTAGGCTAATGTTAGAAGATTATTGAAATTCTAAAAAGAATCTAAAGCTGATGCTTGGGAAATCACAGACACAAAAACACGTGGCTGGGAATTCTACTTCATCTCGTCATGACTTGAGACCAAAACCTGCAAAAAGATGTAGAGCACATTAGACTAACAGTACACCGTTCTTTAGATAACGGCGAAGCACTTGGTAGTGCAAGTGATGAAATCAATCCAACAGATTCTATCGTCGATATCAAGCGTAAAGTAGATCAGCTTATTTACACTGCAGGCTTTGTCAAAAACAAGGCATATACCCTTGTAAAACCAAGTCAGGAAGTAGTATCTAATCAAAAAGTCAGTTGATATTGCAAAGGTTGCGGAAGACTTTATTACAACAATGCGTTCGATTCATGAAAACAGAAACAGAAGATATCAACAGCTATGAAATCTTCGTTAATGAAGTAGAACGTCGTTATGTAAAACTCTGAAGGCGTAGACCTATGTGAGACCTATCCAAACTCCATGGTAGAAGCAGTTGTCAATGCCCGCAAAGATGGCCATGAAATTGAACTCTATCGTATGTACAACTCTGGAGGTTGTGATAAAGAAGGTTTAACACGTGATGTCACGAAGACATTACAGTATGGTAAAGACCGTCTCAGTGCAGTACCTACACCCAAATTACCAAAGATGGCTGTTATCTTAGTACAAGCGATTCTACAAGTATCTATCAATACTTCATTCAGAAGTTAGCTGCAGCTAGTGTTTATCGTAAGCTTAGTGATTGGAAGATTGGCGAAGCCATCGCACAAGATGTAAAGGGCGACAAGGTAACACTGAAGACAGTGAAGGAACTACCAAACTCTTCCTGAAAAACTTCAACTACGATGATGAAGGTGCACCAATCCGTGAAGTAACACTCTTAGACGCAAACGTTCCTGCACAATACTGGGTGGCTGTATGTTTGATAGCTATATGAACCTCAGGATAGCTTCAAGATCTCTAACGTGGGTTGTCTCAGGTGGTCAAACAAAGGATGAAGCGACATTACGTACAGGTAAGTATTTAGAAGTTGTCGAATTTCTCCGATTTCCAAGTCGATCCAGTCTACAGGTAATGTCTTTGGTGAAATCTGTCTAGGATACTTAGCATGATGGAGATAAGGTAACGGTTGTTTCTGGAGGATCTTTTATCTGGAAGTATGAATGACTATGTAAAAAGAACCATACATGTCCAAAGAGACAGCACAGTACAATAACCTGGTTGTTCCATCAGTAACACGCCTAGAAGGCACGACAGTTACAGGTGCTGAATAAACAAAATGACTCCTATTGATCATAACGAAAAGTTATGGTCTTTTTACACTTTATATGATAATCTCAAATGACAAAATAAAAGATACTTGATACAGTTAGTTTGTTGATACTAACAGGGAGGTGTCTGACATGAAAGAATATTTAAATAATGTAAATGATGAAAAACTAAAAACAGTTTTTGAAGTACGCAATGCATAGGATGCAGGAAAGCTTACAATGGATGAAGCACGTGCAATTCTCAAAGAGAAGGTGCAGTCTTTAGAACCATATGAAGTAGCCCTAATTGAACAAGAGCTGAAAGAAGAAATCGATGATCAATGCTGTAAGGAAGACATCCGAGCGATGTTAGACTTATTTGATGGCATCTTAAATACAAGTAAACCAATTTGCCTGAGACACATCCTATGTCGCATGTTACTATCGTGAAATGAGAAGATGAAGGAACTCTTACTATCCGTAGAGGACCTTATGCACACCCAGTTATCAAGAATCAATGGTTTGAATTATATGACCAGATGATTCAGTGGCGTAAGCATCTTTCTCGCAAGCAGAATCAGTTGTATCCAGTGCTTTAGAAGAAAGGCTTCACACGTCCCACAACAACGATGTGGACATTAGATGACTTTATCCGTGATGAAATCACACAAGCTATAACTTAATCAAAGAAGGCAAGGAAGATGAATTCATCGAACCACAAAAGTACAGTTGTAGCAGACGTTAGAGACTTAATGCAGAAGGAAGAAACAGTACTCTATCCAACATCCTTAGCTTTAATCTCTGATGAGGAATTTGAGCATATGAAGTCAGGTGACCAAGAAATTGGTTTTGCGAATATTACAGTAGAGCCAACAAAGACGGAAACACCAGCATCTTTCAAAACCAGCAGAAGGATTTACAAATGAACTTGCAAAGCCTTCTAGGTAAGTATGGCACCACATCGGTAACGACCAAGAGTTTGATGAAAGACAGGTAAGATGACACTTGAACAAATCAACTGGTATATCAACATATGCCAGTTGACTTATCATACGTCGATGAAAACGAAATTGTACGCTTCTACAGACACAAAGCACTGTGTATTCCCACGTTCTAAGAACGTTATCGGTCGTGATGTAAAGAACTGTCATCCAAAGAAGAGTGTTCATATCGTTGAAGAAATCATCGAAAAGTTTGAAGTGGTGAACAAAATGAAGCTGAATTCTGGATTAATAAACCAGAAATCTTCATCTATCATGCTATGTTGCGGTAAGAGATGAAGATGGCAAATTTAGAGGTATCTCTAGAAATGATGCAGGATTGCACACATCCGTGCAATAACAGGTTCCCAAACACTACTTACATGGTCTCAACCAAGAACATGGTAACGTTGAAGAAGAACAACCTGCACCAGTCGAAGAAAAGCCAGTGGCTGAGTTCTTCTAAGATCGATCCTGGAAAAGCATTACACCAGAGACAAAGCTAAAGATTGTTGGAAAGCTAGACCCAAATCTAAAAACAGTATCTCTTTACAATCAGTGATAAGTTTAGAGCACCGATACTCCACTCAGCGAGAATTATGTTGCCAAAAGGCTGCAGTGGAAAAGATGTCTGAGCGTACGGGTGTGCAGCACTAGACGAAATCATTGCTAGCTAAAACAATACTCAAAAAGTAATCTAAGCAGGAGTTTAACTCTCTGTTTTTCTTCCGGTTGGAAAGAAAAATATCATACAGACTTATCACAGGAATAGGCTATACTGTAGTAACAAACATTGCGTTACAGGCGCCATCAGATAGTTGCTGGGTGTATGATAAACGCAATGAAATAGGAGGAAATATCATGACATACGAAGAGAAACTACAACAATATAAGATTGGATATTTCGCCGTTCTGCATATCAGATGGCATTAGCAATCATTAGTATAGAAACAGACAGTCGCACCATCCGCAGGAGCTGCTTATCGTGATGAACGTTCCGCATATCTTGCAGGAGAATTATTCTCCATCGAAACAGATCCAGCAATGGTTCGACTTTTAAAGGAATTAAAGGATGACCCACAGATTGATGGTGATAACAAACGTGCAGTAGAGCTCTACTACAAACAAGCAATGGATACAATGTGCATTCCAAAGGATGAGTTTGTCGCATATCAAAAGCTACGTGATGAATCCTTTGATGCATGATGAGGCAAAAGTCACAATCGACTATTCTATCTTTTGAACCATACTTAAAGAAGATTATCGAAGTGAGTAAGAAGATGTATCGCTATCGCAATAGCGATAAGAACCTATACGATCAGATGCTTGATGACTATGAACCAGGTATGACACAAGAAAAGTATGACGCATTCTTTGCGGCACTAAAGGAAAGACTTGTACCACTCATTCAAAAGGTTACAAAGGCTAAACAAAAGAATGAAGAATTCCTACATCAAGAATTCCCAATTGAAGACCAAAAGAAATTCATGACACAATTACTTGAATATCTACACTTTGATTCATCATGGGGATATCAGAATGAATCTGAACATCCATTTACATCATGGACATGCGAAAATGATTGCCGTACAACTACAAAGTACGTTAAGAATGATGTTATCTCAGCAGTATTATCTACAGTTCATGAAGTAGGACATGCATACTATGAACATAATGTGTGATCCTAAGTATGATGGCATGATTCTATCCGAGGAATTTCTCTGGTATGCACGAATCACAATCCAGACTGTGCGAAAACTATTTAGCACGTACAACCGCTTTCTGGACATATCATTATCCAAAAACTACAGGAAATATTCCCAACCCAGTTAGGTAATGTATCCTTTGATGAATTCTATGAAGCTATCAACGTCGCAAAACCATCCTTCGTTCGTACAGAGGCAGATGAATTAACATATCCATTACATGTCCTAGTTCGCTATGAAATTGAAAAGGGACTCTTCAATGGAACAATCTCCACAGAAGGCCTAAATGAAACTTGGAATAAGATGTATAAGGAACACTTAGGCGTTGATGTACCAAATGATAAAGTGGGTATCTTACAAGACGTACACTGGTCTGATGGAAGCTTTGGTTACTTCCCAACATACGCATTAGGAACTGCATTTGCGGCACAATACATGCATGCAATGCATAAGGACTTAGATGTAGAAACATTACTAAGCAATAACCAATATGATGTCATCATGAACTGGCTCAAGGAACATATCCATAAGTATGGCTTTAGACTGAAGCACCAGAGCTAATGAAGATGGTATCCGGGGAAGAATTCAATGTAATTACTACCTAGATTATCTTGAGGAGAAGTATACAAAAACTATATAACCTATGAGAGTTAGAAGAAAAGATATTACAAGATGGTAAGGTTTTTCCAGGAAACATTTTAAAGGTAGATAGTTTTCTGAATCATCAAATTGATGTAGAGATGCTCGATAAGATGGCAGATGAATTTTACCGTCTATATATGATGACAAGATTCACGTATCCTGACAATTGAGGCTTCGGGTATTGCGGTTGCAGTACCAATTGCGCAACGTTTCCACGTACCTGTTGTTTTTGCAAAGAAAGCAAAATCGAAGAATATTGGAGATGGTGTATATACTTCTCACGTTCATTCCTATACTTACAACAAGGACTTTACAGTAACGGTATCCAAAGATTATCTAAATGAAGATGATTGTATCTTAATCGTCGATGACTTTTAGCAAATGGTTTAGCAGCAGATGGTCTTATCGATATTGCGCGTCAAAGTGGCGCAAAAAGTCGTAGGACTTGGTATCTGTGTAGAAAAACTCTTCCAAGGTGGTGGAGAGAAGTTATGCAAACAAGGCTATCGTGTCGAAAGCCTTGCGAAAATTAAAAGTTTCGACAACAATAAAGTAATCTTTGAATAATTGATTTGTATCGCTATAAACAAGGAGAACATACAATGGAAAACTTTGAACATCACATTCCGACCAAACTCTATTTTGGCAAAGGATCAATTTCATACCTAGCAGAAAGCTTTGAACGAATACGGCAAACGCGTACTTCTTGCCCTATGGTGGAGGTTCTATTAAGAAAAATCGGATTATACGATGAAGTGATGAAGATTTTTAAACGAAGGTGGATTTACGGTTGTAGAATGTGCAGGTGTTGAAACCAAATCCACGTATTGAAACAGTAGAACGTGGTTCTAAATTATGTAAAGAACACAACATCGATGTCATTTTTATCTGTTGGTGGTGGTAGTACACTAGATTGTTCAAAGGCAATTGCAGTAGGCGCATACACGAAGGCGATGATTATTGGCAGATGGTACTTGATTCACGTGGTACTTCCAAAGCATTACCACTCGTTGATATTTTGACACTCGCCGCAACAGGTTCTGAATTTGATGGTGGAGGTGTTATCTCCAACATGGCATTGAATAAAAAGATTGGTAGATCCTTTACATTCCCTACAGGTATCCATCTGCGATCCAACATATACATACTCTGTATCTGCATACCAGACAGCTGCAGGTTCTGCAGATATTATGAGTCATATCATGGAAGGATACTTTTCAAGAACAGATGATTCAGACCTTTCTGAAGCTATCCAAGAGGGTGTATTAAAATCAGTGATTAAGAATCTTCCAATCGCATTAAAGGAACCTACAAACTATTCTGCACGTGCAAATCTGATGTGGGATTCATCGATTGCATGTTCTGGTATTCCAGAATATGGCAAGCTAGATACATACTGGCCATGTCATGCGATGGAACATGAATTAAGTGCATACTATGACATCACGCACGGAGTAGGTCTAGCGATTCTTACTCCAAGATGGTTAGAGTTTATCCTTGCAAAAGATCCAACGATTACACCACGTCTGCAGAGTTTTTGAAATGTATGGGGACTAGAAGGTGATGATGAAACACTTCTAGCAAAACAAGGTATTCAAGCATTACATGATTTCTTCAAGTCCAACGGAATTCCAATGACACTAACAGAAGTTAACATTAATGAAGAACACTTCCAAGCAATGGCAGAGTCGGCATGTTCGCATGATCGATTAAAGCACGCATATGTTCCATTAACAGTGGAAGATGTAAAGAAGATTTACCAGATGTGTCTATAAAGTAGTGAATAGGAAAAAGTGAGCCTATCGTCAAAAGGCTCACTTTTTATTTAGGGTGAATAGATAAATTAACTTATGTTTATAGTACGAATCTAAAAAGCATATAAAAGCGCAAGCGAGACTCTGGCAAACACGCACTAAGCGATAAAAGGTTGCTACAGAATGCTTGCATTCAGACTATACAACATGAATTATAAAAATGCTAGTGTTGATAAGAATGGTATTTAAATACTATGACTTGTTCTCTAGAACTTCCAGTAGGAATGAAATGTCATCTGCAGTGATATCTTTTTCTAATTGATAGGACATATCGATAAATTGAGATATCGTAAGAATGTTTTTCTGTTTTCGCAAATGTAATAACCCCTTTGACATAGTCGTCATTATCCCACAATTTTTCTAAGTTTTATTGCTAGTTCTTTAGCAGCTTTACTTTCAACCATAGAATCCTCATACTCATTGATATTATAATAACATCACGAGTTTAAATAACTAACATATTAAGCTATAAGATTCACTGGTTTTTGTGTGTTATGATAGTTTTATGTATTTTATACATGAATTAGGTAGGGTAACGATGATGAAGATATTAACTATAGAAGATGATAAAGATATAGTTGCAGTCATCAGCGATGAATTGAAACAGTGGGGATATGAAACATAGTTGTATCCATGACTTTAATGCAGTATTAGAAGAGTTTAGAGAACAAGCACCGCAGTTGATTTTTAATGGATATTACACTACCGTATTTTAATGGATATTATTGGACTCAAAAGATTCGTGAAGAGTCGAGCGTTCCGATTATTTTTATATCATCGCATAGTGATGATATGGATATAGTTATGGCAAGTGCAGTGTGGTGCAGATGATTATATTACAAAAACCAATTAATATTCATTTAGTACGTGTGAAGATTCAAGCATTACTTCGTAGAACATATGATTATGCATTATCTACAGATAATTTAATCTTTCGTAATTTGAAGTTGAATTTATCGGCTGCCAAATTAGAAAGTAGTGAGAAATCGATTGATTTAACACATACAGAACTGTTGATCCAGAGACTTTATTTAAAAGCAAAAGGGATGTCATAAGCGTGATAGTATTACATCATTGTTGGCAAAGTGATAATTTTATCGACGATAATACTTTGGCAGTAAATATGACGCGTCTTAGAAAAACTATTAGAAATTGGACTAGAAGATTTAATCCAGACGATGAATTGGATACTATCTGAGAAGAAGGTAAATACATCGATGAAAATTATTCTTGAACTACATGAAAAAGTCAGAGTGTAATTCTGTTCGGGGTATCTTCTGTGTGTCTCGTATTTATCACTATTTCTGTACTAGCGACAATAGAGATGGAATATGTATTTCTAGGAATAGAGATATTGGGGTTTATATTATTCATTTATTTGATTGTATATTGGTTTCATTATCAAAAATTAAGTGATATAAAGGTTGATAATGAAAGACTATTAAATGAAAATAAAAATTTGAAAAGTGAAATGACAAAGCAGAAGGATGATTTGAATGCATATTTTTAATGTGGCTACATCAAATTAAAAACTCCTATGACTGTTAGTAAACTTCTGTTAGAAAAGCCTGATGAAACTACAAATACGAAATTAAAAATGCAGTTAATGTATATAGAACAATATATCAATATGGCAAATGAATTATCTAAAGATGATTGATTATTCTACTGATATGGATATTACACAGGTGAATCTAGATGATATTATCAAGAATCTATTGAAGAAATATTCATTGTTGTTTATTCATAATCATATTTCTCTAGAATATCAAAGCAATGTTACGCATGCAGTTAGTGATAGTCAGTGGCTTACGATTCTTATCGAACAAATTTTTATCGAATGCATTGAAGTATACAGAAAATGGAAAGATAGCGATTCAATATCTTGAAGATAAACACGCATTAGAAATCCAGAGATACCGGAATCGGCATACGCAGTGAAGATATTCCAAAGATATTTGATACCGTGGATATTCAGGGTTTTAATGGTCGAATGAACGAGAAGTCCAGTGGGTTAGGATTATATCTTGCTAGAAAAGATTTCGCAAAGATTAAATATTCAAATCGAGGTAGAATCAAAACTATCAAAAGGTAGTGTCTTTCGATTGGTATTCCTACTAACCTTACAAAAATGTAAGAATACAGGCATGATTTGATCATGTTTGATAAATGCTAGTAGTCTTTGCGACTATAAAATAAGACTATACAAAAGGAGATTTCAAATAGACAACAGTATTGGAACTTACAGATATTAAGAAAATATAATCAAAACATATTAAAACAGAAGCCTTAAGTGGTATCTCACTTCTCTGTACAACAGGAGAATTTATATCGATTATGGGAGAATCTGGCAGGAAAAACAACACTCTTAAACTTAATTTAGCGACACTAGATAAACCAACGTCAGGAAATATCTTATTGAATGGGAAAAATATCAGTATTTGCAAGATTTCAGAAAATTCGTGCTTTTAGAAGAACTGAACTTGGATTCGTATTTCAAGATTTTTAATTTACTGAGATCAATTTACCAATCAGGATAATATCTTTCTTCCACTTGTCCTTTCTGAGGTTCCGGTAAAGAGATGAAGGATGGACTATCATACGCATGGGATCGCCTTGGAATCAAAGAATTGTCAAATAAATACCCTTATGAAATTTCTGGTGGTCAAAAACAAAGAGTAGCTATCGCAAGAGCAGTGATTACAAAAACCATCATTGTTGTTGGCGGATGAACCGACAGGTGCTTTAGATTCTGCTTCATCCGAAATGATATTAAATCTATTTGATAGTATTAATCAAAATGGTCAAACGATTTTTGATGGTTGCACATTCACTTCGTGCAGCTTCTTATGCGAAAAAGAGTCTTATTTATTAAAGATGGTATTGTTTATCATGAATTGTATCGAGGTACAAATGAGAACCAAGCAAACTTCATGGAACGTATTCATCAAGCGCAGTTAGTTCTTTTCAAAAGAGGTGAAGACTAATGAAGTGGGGAATGGCATTTGGGTTTGCAAAACGTAACCTGCATGCAAATAGATTGCTTGAAATACCATTTGTATTATCAATTGGAATTATGTTTCTGTTGTTTAATATCATGGTAGCACTCTTATCAAATCAATATGTTTTGACGCGACATGCGGATTTGCCATCTGTTATTCAATTTGGTGTCGTGATAGTTGCTATCTTTACGTTTATCTTTGTCATGTATGCAAATGGTTTCTTAATGAAACGTAGAAACAAGGAATTTGCATTATATGGAATTCTTGGTCTAGAAAAAGAAACATATTCGTAAAATTCTATTCATTGAATATTTTTGCATTATTCATTTGTACACTTATTATTGGCATTATCGGTGGATATATTTTTGGTAAAGTTACTTTCATTGCATTGAATTATCTGTTGAAAGATACAGTAGGTAGCTTAATGGATTTTCCGTTTAGTAAGACGGCCAGTGTATCGACAGCGGTATTAGCTTTCATATTATTTGTGATTACTCTTATCAGAAATAATATTAAGATCTATCTTGCGACTCCTGCAGAACTTCTAGGAAATCAACATAAAGGTGAGGTGAACCATAGATATCTATTCTTATTATTAGGCTTTATTTTACTTGGGGGCAGGATATGCAATTGCCTTAACAGTTCAAGGAATTTTAAGCTCATTAGTCTATTTTTTCTCCGCTGCATTATTAGTTCTATTGGGAACATATCTTTTATACATATCATTCTCGATTTTTATCTTAAAACTACAAAGAGGGGAATGAAAATATTACTATAAGCCAATACATTTTCTAAGTGTTAGTGGACTGTTATATCGTATGAAGGCAAACGCAGTATCACTAGCTAGTGTATCTATTCTTAGCACTGGTGTATTAATTACATTATCTGTAACTGCTGCAATTTACTCTACAATACAAAAGACAGTGGATAATGTTATGCCACGCGATTATTCATTATCCTCAGATGAAATCGTTACTACAGAAAACAAAGATGAAATTGAGCATATTTTATATACTGCAGCTAATCAAGGTCTAGAAGTTTCTAATAGCATTGAGGATGATTATATTTCTTATGGATACGAAACAGCAGCAAATCGTGTAGGGAATGAATTAACTGTTGTAAAATCAGGACAAGCATCAAAGACCATATTTTATGATTGTTCGTGACCTTGCAAGTTACAACAAACGTACACATCAACAAATCGAGTTAAAAGACAATGAAATATTAATGTGTGCAAATCAAAAATATACTTGATTTAGATGAGATTAAATTGGGGATATTACATACGATTCATAAAGTTCCAAATTTTATTCCTTCAACATATGCAGTAGAAAGTTATGGAATCATCGCAAAAGATTTCGCAGTTATGATTGGGAAGTTCTCCAAATAAAGAATTTTGATAATGGTGAATATTACGCGCCAAATATAACAGCGAGTTTAAATTGGAATCTTAAAGAGAATGTAGTTGATAAAGTAAAGTATTTTGCTACACAGTCAACATACGCAAAAAGAAAAACTCTTTTGATTTTGAAACGAGAGAGGAAACTATCAAAAAGCGTATGAGTTAAATGGTGGATTCCTATTCTAGGTATATTAATTGGCATTATCTTTATTGTCGGTACTGTGTTGATTACATATTACAAAACAGATCAATGAAGGATAGGAAGATCGCGATAAATTCCAAATCATGAAAAAAGTTGGATTACCAGACCAATTAATTCACCAAACAAGTAATTCACAGGTATTGTGGTTATTTTTAGCACCACTAGCAGTAGCTACTTTACATAGCTTTAGTAGCTTCAAAGATCGTTTCTCAATTACTTGGTTTATTTGCGGTAAAATTCCTATATGGAGTATGCACAGATGTTGTTGCGGTAATCGGAATCTTCTTCATTGTTTATTTTGTCATATTCCGTCTTACATCAAGGCATATTATCGCATTGTTCATTAGTTAGTTATGACAGTAGCATGTTACATAAAAAGTATAGTTCGTATCAGAAGTCGATCGTACGATCGGTTTTTATTTATGGTTACTGGCGTATTTTTGTATGGCAATATTCATACAATATGAAATATAGAAAGGAGAACTTTATTTGATATTAATATGAAGAAACATCAAAGATATGTGAGAAGAATTAAATAATCAACAATCTTGTGTGTTTCGGTTTGATTGCATTAATTGCAGTAATTAAAAGTTTCTGAAGTTTTATAGATTTCTAACTTTCATTAGTAGAATATATACCTAAATTATCGTAATTTATCCTCGCGAGAAAAACAGGGTGTTGTGTGCAGGAGGAGACAATTGTGCACAACAAAATAGATGAAATGGTATTGACTGTTCCCTTAGGGAACAGTACTACAGCTGAAATTGTAGAAAGCCAAGAAAAGTGTTATCTGTAAATGAAGTATGTAAAATTGCGAATATCAGTCGTAAAACACTGTTTTATTACGATAAGATTGGTCTTTTATTACCAAAGAGAAGAATTGGTTCGCAACATACAAAAATGTATGATAAGAATGCAATCCATAAATTACAGCAGATTCAAATGTATAAAAATGCTGGGCTATTATTAAGAGAGATTCGCGAAATTCTCAATGATTCAAAAGAGCATGCATACAAATATTTACAGAAAGCAAATGTCAGATTGACAAATGAACAAGAGAAAATTAAGATACAAAAAGAGAACCTGGAGATATTACTTCAGGAAATAAAACAGGGGAATAATTATGACAAAGGGTTTAATCACAAAAATCATCGTATCTGTATTAACGATCTTAGTACTTGTACTAGGATACAAAATTGTACTCTCACCACGAGATGGAAAGATTACAATGACATCTACAGAAATCAAAGAAATTCATTTAAAGAGATTGGTCAATTAGCAGTAGAGGAATATAACTTTACAAATGTTGGAAAAGTTTAGCCAGAGATAACATGTCTGCGTTTGGAATTTATTCCATTTACAGATAAGTCATTCTTAATGACTTACAGTGTATGTAAAAGCGGGCATCAAGGATATCTCCGAAATTATATTGAAGTTAATCAAACAGAGAAAAAAAGGTAATCGTAGATTTACCAAGTGTTGAAGTGTTAGATACATATATCGATGTAAACAGTATTGAAGTTTTATGATCAAAGCTTTTAATCCAATCAATCAGATTACTGTAAATGATGTGAAGAATTTCCAAGCTAATGAAACTGCTAAAGCTGAGGAACTTGCAATCAAGAATGGATTACTTGATAAAGCAAAAAGTACGTATGGAAAGAAGTTAGTTACAGAGTCAAGTAAAGATGTTGTTAAGCAATACAGAACAATCAGAATACGAAATTGTCATTAACTGGAAGTAATATCATTGCATAAAAGTCAAAAATAGGTTGACTTAATCTAATAAAACTCTATATTAAATTTTCAAGTTAAGTTAGTCGAGGTAGTTCGGTCTATGCTGTGATGTATGGTTAATGACCACTGCGGTGAACCTTGTTCAACCTCAAGGCGCTTACTTAAAAACTTGATATGTTAGGGATTACAGATAAAATGTAGGTGGGAACAGTAATTATACAAAAAGATGGTATTCACATGGAATTTTTGACGAGTTGAAACAGAATACAATACTTTGATGGTATTGAAGAGGTGATAAAAATGATTTCTTAATTTTTCCCGAAGAGATAAAAACTTAAAGAAATTTATGGTCCATATATGATTAACTGCAAAACTTAAAGAGACGCGCCTCAAGAAGCAATAGATGCTTTCGAAAAAGAAAGCGAATGGATTCATGAACAATATAGATTGACAGGTATGGAATAAAACATCGCAAGTAGCGGTGTTTTTATAGTTTTAAACCCTGGCATATTTTTGCATATCAATAAATATAAAAATCTAAATCAAGGATAGATAGTAAGTTGCTATTATAAGGAGGAAAAATCATGGATAGTTTAAATAATGAAATATTGAAAACACATCCATTCACAATTAAAGAGATTAAGTTCTGTATATTTTACTGTAAAGAATGTAATATTAAAGCTGGTAAAGTTGCGGGTAATATATACACATATGACTTTGAAAGTTTAACAATTACCAACAACCGCAAAGATATTGAAATAAAATTTAATACGGAACAAGAAATGATTGCACATAGGTTCAGAAGATAGCACGTTTATTAGACTATGTGAATAAACATGGAGAAGTGCCGGAAGGATTTTGGTTAATTGATGACATAAAAAGTTAATTTTTGAAGAAGATGAATAATAGATCTTAAAATAGCTGTAATAACCGGTTTATATTATGAATAGGATATACAGGCGGTAGATGCTTAGAATTAGAATTTCATTAATAAAGCTGGAGGTATTTCTGCTACTATCAAAATTTTTGCTAGGCAATAACTCGATATTTATCCGAAATTATTTATCATCCTATCTATAACATAAAAATTTCTTTATGCTAAAGATTGAACAAAAATATGCTAGAGCTATTCTATCCTAATAAAAATAAAGAAGGGAGGTATAGAATAATGGATCTACGTGAACTATATGGGAAAGTTATTGAAGTAAGTGCCTGTACAGGTATTAAAATAAAAGGTGAAGTTATTGATTTCTATCCAAGCACTGGCACCAGTTCTGGGGGAAGATGAGATTGATATATTCCCTTAACAATACAAATCATATTATTCGTTTGAAGAAAAGTGAGATTCTACAGGTAAAGATAATCCGTCCATAATTTACTATTTTTATAAGGTGATAACATTATAGTCATCACCTTATATAAATAATTACGAATGAACTGGTACGCCATCCAGGTATCTGCTTGATTTTCAAGTCTCACGGTCACATAGCGATTTCTTCCCGCCTCTACACTCGCAACGTCAATTATAGTATTAATAATAATATTTTTAATTAACTACTAGTTTAGATACTTTGATAAATATCTGTTTAAAAACTCGGATCGACCGAGTTTTTATTTTTCTATATTTAGTCTGTGTTTGCCGTGGTATGTGATAGCCACGAAGTCTGGACCCACATGGCTTCCAACTAACAGGTCCTAACTGCATGATAGAAATCTTTGTATCCTTAAACTGTGGGTATGTTTCAATCAAGTCATTACGGAATCGCAACTGCACTCGTCGTATGCATCTGCATGGATAATTGCGATTTCTTCATCCTTTGTATAGTCTGCCATGTCTTCTGCAGGATTCAATTAATGAACGTAGTGCTTTCTTTCTACCACGTACTTGCTTAAAGGAAACAAGCTTTCCACTATCTGGAATATAGATTAATGGTTTGATGGATAGAATTGTTCCAAGTAGGGCAGATGCGTTGGATAATCTTCCGCCACGTCTTAACCACTGTAGGTCTTCTACCATGAAACGGTGAATGTATTCAAGTTTATGTGCATTTCCCATTCCATAACTTGAGTCATAATCCCTATCCTTCTTCATGACGTTTTACTAATTGTTTTAAGAAAAAGTGCTAGACCACCTGTAACGCAATAGCTATCTAAGAGATTAATCTTACGATCAGGGTATTCTTCGCTTAAAGTCTGAATTGCGCGCTCAGCGTTATTGATAGAGGCTGATAATGCGCGTGTCATATCAACGAATAGAACATCAGTACCTGCTTCAAGAAGTTCTTTTAAGAATCTCATAGTATGCATATTCTGTGATTTGAGATGTATTTGGTTGTTTACCTGCACGCATGGAAGTCATTAAGAAATTACGACTTTCTTCCGTGCAATCATCGATATAAACTTTATCATCAATCGTATATGTATATGAGATAAAGGGGATATTGTGTTCTTTTTAGGTACCTGCTGGCAAAATCCGCAGTAGAGGATGTATGGATTATATATTTATTCATAAAACCTCCAAGTATCATAAAAGTATTATAAAGAATTAAAGATATTTGTCTATTGATTTAAGACAAAATAAAGAAAATGTCGTGAAATTTTCACAATATAAAATAATGAAAATTTATTGTTTGGATTACAGAAAATATTGACAATGTTAGTTAGTGAGTCTAAACCAACGTAGTTGAAGAGCCCTCTAACTTTTGTTCATTTATATAAGGAGGCAAACGATGATACCATTAGCTTTAGGAGTAATCGGTCAAGAGTATAAAATTGTTAAAATCGGGGAAGTGCAGAAGTGAAACAACACTGCAGCGTATCTCGGTTTTTGTTGTTGCGATCGCTACAGTTGTGTCTCGGAAGTTGGTGGAAATCTCATTGTAAATGTGGAAAGAAACACGTATTGCGATTGGGAAAGAAAAATGGCTATGAAAGTCATGATATAAGGAGGAAGAATGAAATACATTAAAGGAAGTTGCGATTGGCGGTATCTGCAAAAGGTTGTCAAGCTCCATGGTGAAGGCGCTGTAAAGCGTAGAATCATGGACATGGGCATCACTAAAGGAGTTGAAGTTTACGTTCGTAAGGTTGCTCCACTAGGCATCCAATTGAAGTAACTGTAAGAGGCTATGAATTATCCATCCGTAAGGATGATGCCTGCAATGATTGAAGTTGAGTAATTCATAGATTAAGGGAGAAAATTAGTATGGCAAAACGAAAGATTAAAGATTGCTTAGCGGGTAATCCAAATAGTGGTAAAACAACTTTATTTAATGCTTGACTGGTTCTAATCAGCATGGTAACTGGCCAGGTGTAACAGTTGAAAAGAAAGAGGGTAAACTCAGAAACATCCTGATGTGATTATTGAAGACTTGCCTGGTATTTATTCTCTTTCACCATATACATTAGAGGAAGTTGTATCTCGTAACTATTTGATTGGTGAACATCCTGATGCGATTTTAAATATCGTAGATGGTACAAACTTAGAGCGTAACTTATATCTAACAACAAAGTTACTTTGAAATTGGAGTTCCAGCGTGTAGTAGCTGTAAAATATGATGGACCTTGTAAAGAAGGCTGATGATAAGATTGATATCGCTGCACTTAAGTGAGAAGTTAGGTTGTAAGTGTTGTTGAAATTTCTGCATTAAAAGAAACAGGTAGTATGGAAGCAGCAGAAGTTGCAAATTGCAGCTGCAGAAGCAAAGTCAACAGCAATCCATAAGTATGAAGACAAGATTGAAACAGCTCTCTTAAGATTACAGATTCTGTATTAACGGATGTATCTGTCAGTCAAAAAGCGTTGGTATGCAATCAAAGTATGGAAAGAGATGAAAAGTACTTGCAAGATTGAACTCAACGAAAGCCGATGGCTGAAGTGAGAGAAAATTGTTTCTGCAGTAGAGAAGGATTTGATAGATGATGCGGAATCTATCGTACAAATGCTCGCTACACATTTATTGGCAGAAACACTCAAAACGGTATCTATACAAAGCAGAATGCTGGCAAGCTCAGTGTTTCTGATAAGATCGATAACATCGTTACAAACCGTTGGTTAGGGTTTACCCATCTTTGCGGTAGTAATGTTTTATTGTATACTTCGTATCTATCCAGCCATTTGGCACAGGCTGCTACTGACTGGGTAAACGATGGATTATTCGGTGATGGTTGGTTCTGCGCTTACGGGACGCAGAATTTGATGAAGATTCTGCACATATAAAGCTGCTGACCAAGAAGCAAACAATCATTCATCGATGAAGCGATTGAAAAGGGTTATATCTCTTCTAGTGAAAATAGTGAAGGTGAAACAGAAAATTACAGTTCTAAAGCAAGTAGACATGTTAGAGAACTTGGTTGTTTCCAGCTGAGATTCATAGATGATGAAGGTGATGTCGAGGAAAACTCGTGAGTAACTCATCTGATTGATAAATCTATTCTGCAGAAGAAGAACCTGAAGCAGCTTACATATGGTCCATGGCAGGATGGCTTACCAACAGTGCTTGGTAATTTCTTGAAGTCATTGAAGTGGCTGATTGGTTACAGAGCCTTTTCATCCTAAAATGGTATTGTTGCTGGTGTAGGTGCAGTTCTTGGTTTCTTACCAGATGTTAGTATTATTCTTTCTTCCCAGCATTCTGGAAGGTTGCGGTTATATGGCACGTATTGCGTTTGTTGCGGACCGTGTATTCCGTAAGTTTGGCTTATCTGGTAAGAGTTTTATCCCAATGTTAATTGGCACAGGTTGTGGAGTTCCTGGTGTCATGGCTTCACGTACAATCGAGAATGAGCGCGGACCGTCGCATGACAGTTATGACTACAAAGATTTATTCCATGTTCTGCGAAGTTACCAGTTATCGCTTTAATCGCTGGTGCTTTTCTTCCAGAAGTCTGGATTAGTAGCTACGCGCTGCTTACTTCTTGGGTATTGCGGCTATCGTTACTTAGGTATTACATTAAAGAAGACAAAGATGTTTGCTGCGTATCCTGCACTCATCTCGTAATGGAATTACCTGCATATCACTGGCCAACTCCATCTAATATCTACATTCTATGTGGGAGCGTGGTTCTTCCTTCGTTAAAGAAGGCGGAACAATTATCTTACTTCGACCGTATGTTTTATGGTTCATGCAAAGCTATGGCTTTACTGAAAATGGATTTGGTGCTGTAGAACAGTCTGAATCTATGCTTGCAGTCATTGGTAATGCAATCAAGTTTATCTTCATACCTTTAGGTTGGGGCGATTGGCGTGCGGCTGCAGCTTCATTACTGGTTTAGTTGCTAAGGAGAACGTTGCAGGTACAATGGGTGTTCTCTATGGTGCCGGGTGAAGTTGCAGAAAATGGATGGCAGATCTTTAAATCTATGGCAAATGCATTCAACAATAATCCAGTTGCAGGTTACTCATTCCTGGCATTTAACTTACTATGCGCCCTTGCTTTGCGGCAATCGGTGCCATCCGTCGAGATGAATCAATGGTAAGTGGACTTGGTTTGCAATTGCTTATCAGGTAGTTTAGCTTACGTAATTGCTCTTTATTATCTACCAGGTAGGTTCTGCAGTTACAGGTAATATTCACCCAATTGGACTCGTTGTTGCGATTGTATGTATTGCAGCGATTATCTGGGGACTTGTTCGTCCAGGTTACAAAGAAAAATAATGATTTACTATAAGGTGCAGGGCAACCTGTACCTTTATTTAGAAAGGTGCATGTATAAGTCTATACACGAATTAACAGCAGCGAAGATTAAATACCCGTTACATTACTTCGCTTAGATCCAAGTGGAAAAGGTGTGCGTAGCATCGCACTTGCGAAGGAACTTAATGTTTCAAGACCAAGTGTTAGTGCGATGTTAACAAAACTAGCATACGAAGGATATCTCCAACAAAGAACACTATGGCATTGTATACCCTTTTGCGAAAAGAAAAGAAATAGGGAAGACCTATAGTGCAGTAGAACTACATTAACTATTTTCAATAAACTAAATTTAGAGAAGGAAGTATGGGTACATTAGTAGTAGGTGGTATTGTTGCCATCATCATTTGGATTTGCGATTCGCTCTGCAATTAGAGAGAACATCTGGTTGTTGTTCATCTGGAGTGATCTGGTGGTTGTGGTGGGAGGATGTGGCTGTCACATAGATGTAAAAGTTACTGATAAGAATTCAAATATTATCATTTGAAGCAGTTCTAACTGTGGATGGTATGACTTGTGACATTGCAGCTTCAAAAAGTTGAAAATGCATTAAATACATTAGATGGTGTATATGCAGTTGTAGACTCTGATTTGAAGAAGGCATGTTCATATGAAGTCTCAAACTAGATGAAGCGGTATTACGCAAGTTGTCAATGACTTAGGCGAATATACAGTGTTACATATTGATTGAGTTAATGAGATGCGGTCACCTATTGTGAAGCGACCATACATCAGTGACGCTGGATAAAAGAGAGAAGTATATATAGGAAGAGAATATAACTTGTAACAAATGTTGCTGTTATAAATTGATTAGATTAAATTTCTATGCATACGAATCTATTAAGATAAGAGAAATGAAGATAGCACAAGCTAAACCATAGGGCAAACGACTCTTCGCTCCAGTATAAACTATGTAAAGAAATATAGTCCAAGTTTTAAAACACGATGTTGAAAGCAGATAGTTGTAAATAACAAGATATATGTATCAATCTTTAGTACTGCTTGTGTCTTCTTTTCTAATTAGGAAGTTTAGAGCTAAGATAAGAATGATATTTAATCCCATGATTCTAAAGGGAGTTCCAGAAACCTTCACTGCATATTCGCGAACTTTGTGCTAGTAGAGTGCTGCTATCACAGTAGGTAAACTCAGATAACTGGAAGATGAAGAATACAAGGTATAAAACAGTAGTACAGCAGTTGTAAGACGAATAGGGATAAGTGAATCACTTTTTCTTTAGGAAGAATTCTCTACAACCATCATAGGAGATAAATGGTTTTTCACCAAGAATACAACTGCTGATAAGACCAAATAAACATGCACCGACAGGCAAACTCCAAATAATCTCGATAAAAAGTAGCATCGTATTATCGAAATATGAATCGCCAGATATGCGTATGGCAAAAGTTTCCGTCGATAGCCGATAACTGTCCCAACGAATAGTACAAGTGGAATTAAGATGACAATGCTAAAACAGCTGTTTTGAATTGTCTTCAGGAATGGATATGTTTCTAGTGTATTTGATAACATGGATAATACGACCATATGTGAGAGTTGGAGAACCAGCCCTTGAAAGAAATCTACAGGATCGTCACTCATGTTTGGAAGGGATAATGGAAACGGCATAGTGTAGTAGTAGATAACGGTTGCGTGCATAAATACTACTTTTCAAATTCAAAAGAACGTGTCAAATCAGAAGCATTCCTTGAAACAATAAGAAACTTGCCCAAAAGTATTGATTCTTTCTGTGCGCTCTTTGTGTATGAAGCGTGGCATTGGTTTCAATCATAATGATGTAGAGTGCTGCTAGCTTTGCAAAGTAGTAAACTAACGTAAAGTGATGCACATATCCAAATAGATAGGTTGCGATTGCGATACAAAATAAAAGTGTATCGTGAGTAATCATGAGGTTGTTTATTCTGGTTCATAAGTCAGTATGTCTCCTGGTTGGCAATCTAAAATCTTGCATAACGCTTCTAGCGTAGAGAAACGGATTGCCTTTGCTTTTCCGTTTTTGAGTATAGATAGGTTTGCAGGTGTGATATCGATTTTCGGCGAGTCTACCAGCACTGATATGACGCTGCCACAATGATATTTAAATCTACGTCACAGGCATGTCACCTCATATCGTCAGGTCTAATTCGTCTCTCACACGAATTGCCTGTTGGAATATATTTTGAATAATACGAATAATCAAAGCGAAGAAGATTGCCGCAAATCGATATCTGTAGAATAGCTTTGACCATATCGCCGCAAGAACAAAGGCTAGAACACTTCCTGCCAAAACAACAAAGACTTGCGTGTCTTAATAGATTTACATCTCTGACAATAAATATTCTCTTTTAGAAAGGATGTTACGAGAAGTTGATTGATGATGTATAGCAGGCAGAAGTACAACAAAGCCTACATAACCAATACCACAGGCTAGCATAATCTGATTCTGCGTGGAAATTGATGTAATGTTACGACTATCAATAAACTCTGTTGCGATTGAAAACGCTGATTGATAATGATATACATGGCACAAGTGCAAATGAGTAATATCAAAATGCTGTAAGCAATACGCTATTGCGTGATATGTTTTGAACTGATCTCCATAATCAAGTCCTCCTTACGAAAGTATCATAATACAGATATTTTCTAGAATTCAATAATTATTTATCGAAAACAATCAAATAATTTGTTGTTGAAAAGCCGTATGTTACTGTATTAATATAATAGTGTATTAAGACAATAATACAGAAGGAGAAACGATGAGTTGGGAATTTAGAAACGATCGTCGATTTATCCACAACTAGTCAGTATTATCAAACGAAGAATTGTGACGGGTGGGATATCCAGCTGGTTCCAAGTTACCATCTGTTCGTGAATTAGCAGAAGAATCTGGGGAATCAAATACAATGCGCAGAGACTTACAGAACTGGAACAAGAAGGTCTTGTATATACACAACGCGCAGCAGGACGTTTTGTCAGTGAAGATGATCAATGCTTGACAATATTAAGCGCGAAGAGGCGAGAAGCCTAACCGCGGGATACTACTACAACTATGCTAGGATATTCAAAGAAGAAATGATTGGTTTTATTCATACGCAAGGAGAAGAATGATGAGTGTAATGTTTGAATGCAAAGGTTTTCAACAAAAGAACATGCGGTAATAAAGTAGCGTTAAACCACGCCGATCTTTCATTAGAGTCCGATCGTCGATAGCGTTTACTTTGGGCCTATAATGGTGGTGGTAAGACAACAATGCAAAAGCTTGCTAACGGTTTATTGACTACCAACAGATGGTGGAATCTTTATCGATGGTAAAAAGCCAGGATCGAAACAAAGGCTGTTGTATCTTATCTACCAGATGCAGATTATCTATTAGATTGGATGAATGTTGGTGAAACTTTTAGATATGTTTAAGAGTTTCTATGATGATTTCCGCCATGATCGTGCATTAAAGATGTTAGAGGAATTACATATTCAGTTAAATGATAGACTGAAAAATTTATCAGGGTAATAGAAAAGTACAGCTTGTACTTGCGGATGAGTCGTGAAGCGAAGGTTTATTTTTAGATGAACCAATTATGGTGTTGATGCAGCGGCGAGAGATTACATCTGACGTACAATTATGGCAACTACAGTGAGAATGCATTGGTAGTTATTTCTACACACTTAATCGCTGATGTTGAACTGTATTAGATGAAGCTATCTTTTATTCGTGATGGAGAAATGTATTCCATCGCAGTGTCGATGGAGATTCGTGAAAAAGTAGAGGTAAGTCAGTAGATGCATTATAGAGGTATTTGCATGCTAGGTAAATTAATTCATTTTTGAGTTTAAATCAACATATAAATTATTTCTAATCTTGATTGGTGCTGAATTCTATTGTCGTTTAGTACTAGGTATGACAATTAATTCAAACATTCAGATTATCTCAGAGAGAATGATGTACAATCCATATTACACAAATAGTTCATCTACATTCTCGTTTATTTTGGTCTTAATGGTAGTCGGTGTAATATTTTCGACATTTATTCTAATCTTTGGATCTTCTGGTACAGCGTTTCCACAAGAATCTTTTATCTGGACAAGGCTACTGATGCACATTACTGCAGTTACTTAGCAGCTTGTACATAAAGTCATTGCGTATTTGATTTATGTTGTACTATTCGTACTTTCGTACAGATTATCTGTTTGCTTGGTGTAGCGATTGGTTCAATGTCAATTATGTATTATTCGTAGTATTGACATCTATGGTTGAACGTGTAATCAGAGGAAATATTAGATTTTAGATTTTTGAGGTTTGCTTAACATATCTATTTAGTGCATCCGCTTTTACTCATATCTGTGTTAGCGATGGGTAACTTATTTCCAGAACACCGCTTACTTGTTGGTATCGCTACATTTGTGATTTTTGGGTGTTGTGATCATCGTTACTAAATCTTCCATCTATCCTTTGTATACACTTGGTGCTGTCTCACTCGTGAACGCATTCTACTATGGCAATGAATTATCAAACAGTTACATTACTGTATACATTGATTATGAATGTAGCGCCATTTTGCGCCACCGTATATGCTATGCACTATCATCTCAATCTGGAGTAATGAAATATGATCAAGACATGTTGTAATGTTTAAACTTCAAGCTCTAAACCACGAGGAGAGTTTGAGAAGCAGTGACTCTTGCTAAAACACTTACTTGTTTAAAAAGTAAGTAGCTAGTGGTGAAGTATGTAGTCACAAAGGATGCAGGATTCTACAAATTATGATTTTGCCTTAGTGTTTGATTTTGTATCCTTTTGAGGCACAAATGCATACCAAATTCCATCCAGAACACTTAAAACTAAAAGCTTTATTAAGTAAGATTCAAGCCCGTTCTTGCATCGATTATGAGATTTTAGATGAAAATTTAAGTCTCTTTTTAAGAAAATGGGCATGTTCCTTTGAAAATCCAAATGTAATTTACTATCTTATAGTGACTACGGTCATAGGAGGAACTCATAATGGAGAGAAAGTTCAAAACTAATCAAATGACCAGATTAACAAAAGAAATGTACAGTGCTTACTTATATCTAGATTTTGCAAATCATTTTCACTCGAAAGGGATTAGATGGTTTGATCAAACTGGTATAACATCCAGGCTACAGAAGAAATGGACCATGCATTAAAAGTCTCACTATTTACATGACAATGATGAAAAGGCATTATGAAGCCAAATCGCTAAGCCAGAGTCAAAAGTCAAGAAAATCTTGATGTGTTAAAGGCCGCTTATGTCATGAGAAGTTCATTACAGCATCTATCAATGCGATACTATGCTGAAGCACGGCGAATGATTATCGTACAACACAGTTCTTGATTGGTTTATCTCAGAACATGGCAGAAGAAGAAAAGAACGCTGCTGACTTAATTCAAAAAGATGGAATTATTTCCCGAAGTGATCCAAAGCCCTATACTTACGGGATGTGAATTCACTCACGTTCCTATAAATCATCAGCCCAACTAAATTATTAGGAGGAAAGAGTGAACATAAATTATTAACAGAACAACAAAAAGAAATTATCGAAGTAGTATTAGGAAACGTGCAACATTCACATCTAGAAGGATCAGAAATGGTTGAATTAAAGGCTAATTCAACAGATGCTGCAGGTGAAAAGGCACGTACCGTTATACAGCGATGGTACAAGGTTCTGTCGTAGTTGGATACGTAATTCACCCAATGACAGAAGAACATTCAATCAGTTCATCGCTTTAGAAACATGCAGGTGTACAGCGTAAGGCTTTATTACCACAGAGCAGCCAATCGCTGACTTCGTATTAGCGGAAGGTGATGAAGTTGTAGCTATGAATACTGCAACTTTACACGGCCTTTGGAAGGTAGAAGCATCAAACATACATGGAGAGAAATCCCTTTTTCGTTGTATGAAAGTGATAGAATAAAGATGAAGTAGGTGGTGTTATGAAGAAAAGTCGTATTCTTGTTTTAATCCTGAAGCAGGCAAATAACGCAATCGAAAAGATTGTCTTTGATATTATTAAGAACCTAACAATGATTGCGAAGTGACTGTGTTTCCAATCATCGCAGATAAGGGTTTAGGTTCAGAAGAGATATTAATCAACCATGCCTCTGAATTTAAAAACGATTGTGGTAGCTTTATGGAGGAGATGGAACCTCGAAACCGTGTTGTGAATATTATGATGCATCAGGATATTCACTTACCAATTGGTTATATCCAGGTGGCACAACCAACGACTTCAGTAAAGCGATTGATGAAAATGGAACGATTGAACTGATTGTCGTACGATAGCTTTTGGTAATCCATTCGCTTATGATGTAGGTTGTTTTATATAGGCTTCTTTGAATACGCGTAGCTTTTTGGGGCATTGCATCACAAGCTGCGAAACATCCCGTGAGTCAAAGAAGATACTAGTAGGATGGCGCATATGTACCACATGTAGCAATCTCAGCTAGTTTAACAATCTACACAGATGAAGTTTATTCATGATGGAGCTAGAGAAGGCATTTGTATTTGCGCAACTCACCACTGTTGGTGGTTTTAAGTTACCATTTCATAAGATTCACACTAGATGATGGAAAGTTTGAAGTATTATTGGTTGCTGCGTTAGATAATCTAAGTATTACATAATGTATTACAGTGTTGTTGTACAGGTATTATCGATCCAAAGTATGTACATGCATTCAAGACAGATAAGATTGAGTTTATCTGTGAAGAAGATACAGCTTGGACACTGGATGGAGAAGATGGTGGTAAACATCGGTGCAGTTACTGTCGAAATTCATCCAAAATCAATGACAATTATGACAAAGCGGTCATGATAATGTATAATAGGAACGTTGGAGGAAATCATAGGATAAAATTGTTCGTATTGAAAATCGTGATAGCATCCAGTTGGTAAGGCGATGGAAGCTAGAAGAATTTGATATTGCGTATTTTAACTTCCCACCAGAATTGGGTTATGTTAATATCATATGACGATAGTATTATCATCACGAAGGCTGAGAGTGTTTTTGATAACCGCTCTAACTCGTGAGTAAAATAAGATAACTTACGCTCTTTCTTGCATTTCTTTCTTAGTGTTTTGGCGCCCTAGAATTCTATGCTGCAGGTAATACACGTGCAGGGTATGCTTTTCACTTGTATTCTGCTGGACAGAATCCCCTGCAATTTACGGAATCTATAAGTTCATCATTGCGCTCTAAGCCAGCTGATGAGAACGGCAAGATCGAAATGTAAAGCGGCATTCTTTGAATGCGTTTTCTATTTAAACAGCGTTTATGAACATGTTTCATTAAGAGGAGAACATCATGAAACAATAGCACCAATCAAAGAAGGCAAGCTACGCGAGATCTATGACGATTGACGATGCCTTGATTATGGTAGTGACCGACCGTATTTCTGCATTCGATGTCATTTTAGTAATCAGGTAGTAAACAAAGGAATTGTCTTTAACACAGACGTCGTTTTCTGGTTTGACTTGACAAATGATATTGTGAAAACCATATGATTACTACTGATGTACAGACAGATGCCAGAATTTTTTCCGTAACGAGAAATTTGCAGGTAGACGGCATGTTGTGTAAGAAGTTAGAGATGTTACCGATTGAGTGTGCATTGTAAGAGGATATATTACAGGTTCTGGTTGGGTAAGTTATCAAAAAGGACCAAACGGTAGTAATATTAAGTTGCCAGATGGTTTAAAAAGAATGCGATCAACTTCCTGAGCCAATTTATACTCCATCCCACGAAAAGCTGAGATTGGCGAACATGATGAAAATATCAGTTAAGAAAAGTCTGTAGAAATCTGTAGAGCATACCCAGAGCGTGGTGAAGAGTATGCGGAAGTTAAGAGATTATACGATTGCGCTCTATAAGAAGTGCGCTGAATATGCACGTACAAAGAGTATTATCATCGCATGAGACAAAGTCTGAGTTCGGTCTTCGATGAACATGGTGAAGTTGTATTAGCTGATGAAATGTTAACACCAGATTCTAGCCGTTTCTGGCCAGTCGAAGGATATGAACCAGCAGGGACGACCATCTCTGATACAGTTTCGTTAGAGACTGGATTATAAAACAAAACTAATGAAAGATTACTGCCTACAAGAAGTCATTGATAAGACAATTAGCAAGTACTTGGAAGCGCATCATCTATTACAGGTAAAGAACTTACTTTCTAGCTGATATACTCAGCTTTTTCTATGGGAAGATCTAATAAATGTGTATAGAAAAAGGAGGCATTGTGTATGCAGAGTTTTATTTTGAGGATTTAGTGAAAAGCAGATCTACGAAACAACTAACATTGCACTAGTACTTGAAAGGAAGATGAAACGATCATCAACAGATGAAACGCTTCGAAAAACAATACCAAGCTGTTTTAAACAAGTTGAAATAAGTTAGGAAAATCATGCATTACATGAAAGAATAGCAAGATGGCACGGATATGTTTGTGTCGTATTACATTGATGGGGTACGACAGAAAAGATATTGTACCAATATCATATGTCCTTACGACACTAGACGTTTTCAAAACTATCATGACTTTATTAGAAGACGTATCGCCATCGAATCGATTGTGGTGAGAAGTGTTATAATCCTGTCATTAGAACAGGAAGTGTGCATGAAAAGAAGAAATCGTTTGATTGAACAATTACAATATCGTCTAAGAAGAAGTTATGCATGATGGACCGTCTCAATACATTTGCTTGTATTGATAAAGTTATTTTGAGTGCTGGGGTTATTTGGTATAGTATTCCAGCACTACTTGTATTGATGATTTTGGTATATTGTGTATCGCTTTCATCAAGAATATCACCAGCAGTATTGAAAATCGCAAAGATCAGATATAAATCACTATATCACAAGACAGTTTAAAAGACTCCAAATAATCGTTACGAATAAAGAGTTTAAGTACTTTGTATGTAAACGTTGCTATCAACTTGATGTGTTCTAGAGGTAAAAGGAGAAATTGTCATTGTCCATTATCCATAACACGAACAAGAGTTTTCGCGAAAAAGCTAAGAATTTACCAGTGTTTATCGATTGAAAAATAGGTGAGTGGTTTATAACGTACCACATAGAAAAGAAGGTAATTTATATGTCGAATATGAATCCTGTAACATTACAGAAAATTGATACGCCAGTGAACCATTTAAAGGATGAAAAGGCAAAGTAGTTCGCAAATGCCTTAGTAAAGAATGATATTGGTACAATTAGCCCTGTAACTCTGATGCGGAAAGAAATAACCAAATATCTTCTCCATTGATTTAAAAACAATGCCGTCACAAATCAATATCAGTCTGGTCGTTGTTGGATCTTCTGATCTGAATGTATTACGGAAACTTATCGCAAAGAAACACAACATAGCTGAGTTTGGAATTATCACAAAACTATATTGCTTTCTACGACAAAACTAGAAAAAGCAAACTGGTTTATGGAATGCACACTACAGGAAATTGATAGCCTGTAGGAAAGGATAATAGCGTTTCTATTAGAATGGGCTGTTGGTGATGGTGGCCAATGGAATATGTTAGTCAGTCTTGAAAGAAGTATGGTATTGCGCCTAAGAGTGTGATGCCTGATACTGTACCAAGGCTCATACGAGCCAAGATGAATGCGATTCTGAATCGTCGTCTACGTAAGTTTGCGGTGGATAGTAAGCTGAGCACGCAGGGGTGCAAAAAGTGATGAAATTCAGCATTGAAGATAGTAGACTCCAAAAGAAATCTATGCTTGACTAAAGCGGTGGTTTTGTTATTTACCACCACAGGAATTTACATTTGAATACAACGATAAAGATGGTAATTACCATGCTGAATACAACGTAAAACCACCAGGACTTCTACGCAAACCTGGGAATTGAGTTTATCTGATTATATCAGTGTGATTCATGGACCCACAGAGGATAAGTCCTACAAGACATACTATCGGTTAAGTACTAGGTATGTCGTTGATGGAGAACAGGTGAAACTCTCAATGTACCAATGGATGAGCTCAAAGCTGCAGCGATTGGCAGATGAAAGCATGGTTATCCGTATGGCTGGTTGCGATTGTGGTAAGGATGCTGAACGATACTGGTCTTTGGGATAATGCGCAGTATGATTATACCACTGCATTGATATGTAGTTGGATATGACAAAAGCTGATGCTAGACTATAAGGGAATCCGCAATGAACCATGCGATGGTATGTAACAGGTGTAAACCTTGTAGATGAAAAGCCACGTTGGAAGATTGAAAACTCTTGGGAGATAAGATCATAATAAGGGTTACTTCATTGCTTCTGACTCATGGTTTGATGTGAATATACTCATGTTGTAAAGGGTACATGAGCAGCACTTATCTGAAGCTTCTCAAAAGGGGTATTGCTCAGGAAGAACCAAAGGAACTCTTACTCAGGGAATCACTGTACATTATTAT